>Ga0209573_1000090_pt1 | contig 251187 bp, 231 predicted proteins | sample TNRBio252014_DNA_FD_185870 | JGI IMG/M metagenome (GOLD analysis project Ga0209573, IMG submission 185870) | Wastewater treatment Type I Accumulibacter community from EBPR Bioreactor in Madison, WI, USA - TNR Reactor_6/25/2014_ DNA (SPAdes)... | ecosystem: Engineered > Bioreactor > EBPR >...
CTGCTTCACTGCCTTGTTTTTTGTGTAAGCACCTCCTTTGTGCAAAAAGAAAAAGGGGAAGCCCGCACGCTTAACGCGCAGACTTCCCCTCATCTTTTTTAGTTATGAATTAGTTACTTTTAAAGTTTTTCTTCTTCAGCTTTCCTTCTGTCAAATTCATTAAGAGCTTCAAGATTGTTAATTGGCTCGTCCGAATTCCTCTTGTCGGTGACGATTGGATTTTCTTTTTCTTTGATATCGACGAAACTCACTCCGGGATGCCCAAAGAAATCCAGCTTCACATAGTCCGTATGAAACGATGGACTCTTCCAAATCACAACGGCTTCTCCCCGCTTAAGTGCTCGGATCAAATCCGGGTCCACACGAAATTCCTGTCCTGCCCGGATCGAGCCTTGCCCTGTAAATCCCTTTCCAAGCAGCCTGTCTTCCGTCTGATAGGTTGAAATCACTACCGGGCGCGTACCCCCGACTTTCGTGAACTTTTCAACCGACTCTGGATCATCTTGGCGCAGGATGATTTTGATATTGGTATTTTCCAAAACCTGCTGCTGAAAAGCCATATCCCCGCGAATCACGAGATCTCCAAGGGATTGATGCAAAAGCGTGATCGCAAGTTTCGCGGACCGCGCTTTATTCAGGAAATCAATAAAGTTGACGTCGAGAAAACTCGACGCGTCATCCACAAACACCGGGAAGAACTTCCGCTTATGGTCTTTAACGTAGGACTGGATATAGCTGGAGACAGTGCGGATATCCTGAAGGATCATTCTCCCCAAACGCTTAGCGGTATCGCCGTACCCTTGAAGATCCAACTGGAAGTAAACGATCTTGTTATTCAAATAGGCATCTAAAAGATCAATGTCCGGGATCTCGACATCCACCAGATCTGAAAACTCACTATGCGACATGAGGTAAAGATCCGCGATAAGACCGGAGAGAAACTTCGAGTTATTCTTAAACTGCTTCGCCATCTTCTGGAGTTCAGATTTCAAATCCCAATCTGTCGTCTTATCCACAAGCCCCTTCAAAACTCCGAGGTCTGTCACATAGCTATGAAGAGCCTTGAACCTGACTTTGTCCTTGTTAGCAACCATCGCATTTAGAAGCACAAGGGATGCTTGTTCGGCCATACGCCTGTAAAATTCTTCAGTCCACTGCATGCTTCCGATCAGCTTGTCTTTGAGCTCCGTTGCGTTACCTCGAAGGAGCGGATTGTAGGTCTTGGACAGGCCAGGATGAGCGAGCGAGAAGAAGAGAAAATCCTTCTCACGATTTTGCTTTTTGACGATGAAAAGAATCCGGTCGTATAGTTCCAGATCTCCTTTCCCGTCAATTATGACCGCCCCTTTGCCGTGCATGACATCATGAGCAAAGAGCGTGAGAAGTACGGACTCCGTTTTCCCCGTTCCGGTAGATCCCACAACCTGGGTATGCATAAGGCGCTGCTCGTTCGTGAGAAAGATTGGCTTTTGCGTTTTAAAACTATCGCCCAAATAAACTTTCTCATACGTCGAATCAAACCGGCGCCAGCGCATCCTTCCGCGGCCCGGTTCTTCATTTCCGCTCTCCTTGCCGGAAAGCCTTCCCATTTCTTTTATCTTCACATACGCAAGCATCAGAAAAAGGGGTAAGGAAAAGAAAACATAGGCACCGTAAAAGAACGCTGCCTTCACTCTCACATCCGTAAAATCCAGCGCTTGAATCAATCCTAACTTCTTACCAAAGACAAGAACACTCGCGTAAGCTACCGCAAGCAAACTTCCCATTCCAACTCGAGATTTCCAAGATACCGGCCAAAAGAGAATGACAACAAGCACTTCTCCCAAGGCGAGCGGTATGCGGAAGAAAACAAGTTCGAGAATCTTGAACCACAGCCCTCGCTCCGTCCCGGAATGATTTTCACGCTTCACTGCTAAATAATCCGGTTCAGATGAAAACTTGCCGTTCTATTTTCAAACAGCGTTTGCTCCCTGAGTTTTAAAAGATCGTCATAGTGCGTAAACCAGACACGCTTCGCGTCATAGTTCATGTCGATCATCCAGTTTTTCAAACGCTTCACCATCACCATAAAAACCAATGCGTAATCCGTGTTCTCACCGTAATAGCCAAAGATCTCGGGATAACGCATCTTTTGTTTCACAGTATTCTCAAGTTCGATTGCGATCTTCAATCCTCTGACATTCAAGACCCCATCGGGAAACCGGGCTAAATTATCCTTATCTTTCAATAGCCTCTCACTCCGCCACTGATCCAAGCCAAGCTCCGCGAACAATATCCGCAAGCTCAACACTTTCATGTCATGCACCGAATAGCGGTCAAAATCTTCGGTCTTCTCGTACAAAGCGAGTCCCGAATCAAGCCCTCGGGACTGAAGTTCTTTATAGCCATTCTCGGTGAGGTAATACACGGTGCAACTCGAGCGCTCTGAATATGTCCTTTCCAAATAGCCCATATTCACAAGCCGCTGAATCCGCCTGTAAGTGACATGAGACGTTATCGAACAGCCCCTCCAAAACGCATCTCTAATTTGGTTGTTCGCGCTGTAGCGATGCTCGTGGATCATCTTAAAAATCCCGATGTCTCGCTTCGTCAAAATCAGAGGCTGACTTTCGTCTTCCTCCAATTCTTCTTCAGTCCTCACAGATCCATCTTCAGCTGTCATACACACCCCTCACGCATTTGATCCAGCCCAAAGGAAGGAGGCAAAACAAACGCCTCCTTCCTGTCTTCCTTTTTCACTTCGAAAACCTGCCGAGCGAACGCATAAAGCTTTCCACAGAGCTTACAAAATATCCTGATTCCCTGATTGCATCACGCGTGTCCTGCGTCTTATTTAAACGGGTATCCGCCCCGCCAGAATAAGGTTGAGGCATCACACGATAAGGCAACCCTGAAACCGGAGCTGCTGTCTGAAAGTTTTGGCGCTGACTCAGACCTGCACTGCTCTTTTTCGAGGAACTATCCAGAGAATCCATACCGCGATTTAGAAGAGACAAAGTAGATAGCGCTAAAAAAAGCACAAATCCAAGACTAAGTCCTTTTCCAAAAAGCATCAGGATTACACTGAAAATTCCTTTTACTAATCGCTTCAAAAACACACACAAACAATGGTCTTCTTGATACTTAATTGCTTTCATCTCTCTCACGCTCACTCTCTTGGTAAAACGATATTGGCTTTAAGGCCAGTTTTACACCTAAGCTTTAAGGCTGTGGGTGGATGATTAATAATTTAATCTTCATGGTATTGGGCAAAAACAAGGGGGGCGTTCCAACTTTGTCAAAGTTTCTAGGGTAGAAATAAAGTTTCAATGGTATTCATAAAATAATTCACAGGAGAGCATCAGACATCCAACAAGTGTCCTTCCCGAGACTCCACCTGACCACGATACCGCACACTTCGAAGAAGAGGGATCGTGGTCAGGGGGTTGGTACAGTCTGAAAGACTGTACCAGGCGAAGGGAAGGACAGACAATGGATGCTAAAGTGCGTTTAGGCGGGGGCTTCTTCGTAATTTATTTCGGGCATGGCTGAAAAATGGGCTATCCCGATAAATAGGTAAAAAAAGAGGTGCATGTAGCTCTTGCAGTGGTGGCAGTATTTCCGAATGGAGGGAATTTTGCGGTCGAATTCTTCCGAGCATCCCGGACACCAAAACCGGATGACCAACTGCCCCATTGCCTTCTCGTTGTAATAAGAGAGAAGCTGAACCATCTCCCCGCTGCACTTTCGGCATTGGGAGCCTTGAGGTTCTTTAATCCAAAAACTTTTTTCCATTTCGAATAACGTCTTACCGCATCCGGGCTTTGGACACCGGAGCACACCGAAAGTCTTTTGATTTTCTACTTCCGGTTTTATCGGAACTGCTTTGGTCTCCACCGCATTGTACCCCCTTAGTGATTTTTGAAATGGGAAGCCAAAGGCTGCGTAGTCTTTGCTGGCTTCACTGTTGCGTTTTTACTTATGCTGTCTGCCTTGCGATCAACTCCGGCACATAACGTCTTTGAACCGGCTCCTTGTCCTGAAATTCAATTTTCTCGATTAGAACGTCCACACTCTCCTGCCCCATCTGGTAAAGCGGCTGGCGAATTGTTGTAAGCGACGGCGAAACAATTCGCCCCCTTTCGATGTCATCGTAACCCACCAAAGCCATTTTTTCCGGGCACCAGAGTTTCGCCTCTTTTAGGGCCTTCATCGCTCCCAAGGCCATTTCGTCACTTGCGCAAACAATCGCCCGCGGCAGCGTTCCTTCTTTAATCCATTTTTTCATTTCGTCGTAGGAATCCGTATCTTTATAAGAATCGCATTCCCGAATCCAGTTATTGCGAACAGTCAGTTTTTTCTCTTTCATCGCCTCAATAAAACCTTCCCGCTTTTCCCGGCCATCAATAGAAGGAAGACGGATTATTTTCCCATGAACCTTAAAATTTATCTCGGATGGCCTTGTCAGAAACCCGATTTTTTTATACCCCTTATCAGCAAGATACGAAATCGCCAGTCTCATACCCTCACGCGGATCAACATAAAGAATATTTGAAGAAAGCCCTGGGTAGTAGTCATTAAAAACAACCAAAGGCAGCTTGGCTGAAGTCTTCTCCACAAGTTTTATGAGTTCCAGATCCATACGCCATGTCACAATAAGCAATCCATCAACACCATGCTCGCTGAGAATTTCTTCCAGCCGGTGATAGTCAAAGTTTTCCTTTAACTGGAAAATGTCCAGTTCATGCCCTGTCCGAAATACCCGATCCAGAATGCCGGACAAAAGTCCCATGTGGTAACCCGACTGCATAATATGCTTAGAAAGAGACGTTAAAATTCCGATCCGATATTTTTCAATAGCCCTGCGTTTCCGGGCAAAAATGTTAGGCGTGTAATCAAGTTTCTGCATAGCCATCTCGATTTTGGCCCGCTTTACTGATGCAACCTCCATTCGCTTGCGAGGATTTAAATAACGGCTGACCGTCATTTTGGAAACCCCGGCAGCTTCTGCAATATCATTCAAAGAAGCCTTTTTCTTTAAATTTTTAGAACCCATTTCTTCAGTCATACAAACGTCTCCCTAGTTAATTTACGTCTTTAAAATGTACCGTTAAAATACCGTTACATCAACGGCTTATAGTCCGTGGACAGATAGGCGACATTAACCGAGCATACGGCCATGGGACGTCAGCCAGCAGGAGAAGAAGAGCGAAAATTCGGGCTTGTGGTGAGAAAACTACGAGAGCAGAAGGGGTTTACCCAAGAGTCATACGCTGACCACCTTGGGATTGACCGCAGTTATGCGGGACGCATTGAGCGCGGAGAAGCATCTGTGACGCTGCATAAGATCCAGCTTATCGCGAAGAGCTTCGGAATGACTAAGTGGGAACTCCTCAAAGAAGTTGAAGTAAAAGCAGTTTAGCCGCTTTACCCCCCCCTTTTTTTTTCTATAATCTTCGATAATTAAAGTAGAGAAATCCCTAATTCCGTCTAAAGAGGCAGTAGGTAAAATTCTGGAAAGTGCCGAAAGGCGTTTGATGAAGTTCTTGGCTGTTTTTTACAAGCGAAAATCCATCTCCCAATTCCCTGCTTAATATTTCAGGGCTGTACCGCACTACGTCTAGGCCGCTACATTTGAGAGGGCCTTCAAGGCTAAAGGTCGCCATAATTAAAAAGCCTTCCGGCTTAAGAGCGCTTTTGAGAATCTCGATGTATTTCTTTCGGTCAGTGCATTCGGTAAGAAAATGAAAAACTGCGCGGTCATGCCAGACGTCAAAACTTTCTGGAGGAAATGACACATGGGTAATGCCGGCCTCAATCCATGTCACCTTGTCTGCTAGCGATCCTAACCGGTCTTTTGATACTTTCAAAGCTTCTTGCGAAATATCGAGAACCGTAAGGTTGGTATACCCTTTTTCTAAAAGATCATCTACCAACGTAGAACTTCCACCGCCCACATCAATAATTTTAGAATCTTTAGAGGACACAGAAACGATGAGTTCGAAAGATTTTTTTAGATGAGACTGATACCAGCTCACTTCGGTCGAAGGCTTATTGAGATAAACTTCTTCCCAGTGATCTTTTTGATTCATAAACCTACCATCACTCGCTACAGACAGAACTGCATGCAGCTTCAGCATCAGCCGCACTCGTTATGGAGGGTTGCTGGACTTGATGGGAAAAATTTTCAGGGTTCGCTTTAAATTTGTCTAAACACCCGGAGCAGCAAAACTCATGCTTTGCGCCGCCATGTTCAAGCATCGTCTTACCATCCGCCTTCATACCATCGTTTAAAGAACAATAGGCTTCAGCGGCCTGCACTTGAGGAGCTAACAGAATAAGCAAAAGAAAAGATGCGAGGTAAATCAGATAAAACTTCATCATTCCCCTCCTGAATAGTTCTATTATTTAATTTTCTAGCTTCTCGGCCAATACATGATGACCGCAACTCCAACAATGCACAACAAAGCACCGGCTACGTCCGGAAAATCCGGGACAGTTTTATCAAAATACCAGCCCCAAAGCAGAGACATAACTACAAACACGCCGCCGTAGGCTGCGTAGACCCGGCCAAAATGGGCTTTCTGCAAAGTAGGAATAATCCCATAGAGGACAATGATCAAACCTCCAATAATTCCAGTAGGCCAGCCTTTACCACCCCGAATTGCTTGCCAAACTAAATAGCCTCCGGCAATTTCACAAAGCCCAGCAAGAACAAATAAGGAAATTGACTGAAAGATCGATTGCATGCGACTCCTAAAGATTAATGACTAGTGCGAGTGTCCTTCGGGATCAACGTCCACGACTGCGTCCCCAAGATTTGGAATATGATGCCCTAATTGGTCTTCAGCTTTTTCCGCGATTTCATGGGCGTCTTTAACTGAAATCTCCGGATCAACCTCAATCCCGGCTTGGACGTGGAGCTTATGCCCAATCCAGCGGGCGCGGACGCTCGTTATTTTTCTGACGCCCTCAACGTGACGGATCGCATGGTCAATCTCATCTAAAATATGAGCGTCAACGCCGTCCAACATACGGAAAAACACTGCCTTTGCGGAATCCCAAACAATGAAAAGAATGGCAACCGTAATCACCAAGCCGATAATGGGATCAGCCAAAGGATATCCGAAATGAATACCCAACGCACCGAAGAGCACTGCAAGGCTTGTCCATCCGTCGGTTCTAGCATGATAGCCGTCTGCAATAAGTGCTGCACTGTTAATCTCTTTTCCCACCTTAATTCTAAAAATGGCCACGCTTTCATTTCCCAAAAATCCTATGATAGACGCCGCAAAGATTGCTTTTAAATGACTCACTTCCATTGGATGAATCAATCGCTGGATAGCTTGATACCCTGCGACGATGGCACTAAAAAGAATCGTGAGAACAACGGCAACGCCCGCTAAATCTTCTATCCGGCCATAGCCGTAGGTGAATCGTTTATTTGGTTTTAGCCTGGCAAACATGAAAGCTATTCCAAGTGGAATCGCTGTCGCGGCGTCTCCAACATTATGGATCGTATCAGCTAAAAGAGCGACGCTATGAGAAGCAATAACTACGAAGATTTGAAAAAGCGCGGTCACGCCCAGAATTGCGAAAGACCACTTGACTGCCCATAGCCCGCGCTCATGACTAATAATGGAGGGGTCAATTGCGCCATGCGAATGACTATGACCATGTTTATTATGATCCTCACGTTCATGTTCGCGGTCATGTTTTTTTAATGGCATAGCTGTCTCTTTCGCGTTATTGAAAATTCAGTATCTTATATCACTCAGAAAAGGAATCATCAACCGTGAAGGGTTTGAATGTCCTTTGACTTCTTCGGTTGGCCAAAACGATAATAAAGCACGGGCACAACAATCATATTCAGCATAGTTGAGGTAACAAGTCCGCAAAGGATTACAATCGCCATAGGAGTTTGGATTTCGCTGCCTGGTTTGCCGCCGCTTAAAGCAAGAGGAATGAGCGCAAGCCCCGCGCATAGCGCTGTCATAAGTATGGGCGATAACCGCTCAAGACTTCCACGGCAAACAGCTTCCTTAAAGTCTGTCACACCTTCTTTTTCCATAAGATGCTTAATGTGCGAAATCAGCATGATCCCATTGCGAGTAGCGACACCAAATAAAGTGATAAATCCGATCATAGAGGCAATGGATAAGGTGCCGCCTGAGAGAAAAACTCCAAGCACACCGCCGATTAAAGCTAAAGGTAAATTCAGCATAATAAAAAGCGTGTCCCTCATGGATTTGAAAACAATCCACAAAATCATGGCGATACCCAGAATCACAATAACGCCTAAAATAAATAGCCGCTTCGAGGCTTCTTGCTCCGCCTCAAATTGACCGCCATATTCAATGTAATAGCCATCGGGTAATTTAATCTTTTGTTCCACGGCTTTTTGGACATCTTTAACCACTTGCCCAAGAGCTCGGCCCGATACGTTGCACATCACGACAATCTTTCTCTGAACATTCTCACGGCTAATCATATTCGGACCGCTATCCCGAATGACTTCCGCCACCAACTTTAAAGGAATTTTATCCCCGGTGTGGGTATCAATCAGGATATTCCCAACAGATTCAGGAGTTATGGATTCGCTATTTTGATAGCGAGCCACAAGATCAAATGTATTCTGCCCCTCTAAAACCTGAGACACGCTCTCCCCTAAGAAAACGGTCTCTAGTATCTGCGAGACTTCTTCCATGCTCAATCCATACTGAGCCATCTTCTGCCGGTAGAATTTAACTTTCAAGACCGGCACATTCGATTGCTGTTCGGCGCTAAGGTCCACCACTCCTTTAATAGGCTGCATGATCTTACGGACTTGCTCCGCGAGACGCCTTAATTCATAAAGATCCCGTCCGAAAATCTTCACTGCAAGATTTGCACGGGTTCCCGAAAGCATATGATCAATGCGGTGAGAGATGGGCTGGCCAATCGTAATGTTCATTCCAGGAATCATTGAGAAGGAACGGCGCAAGTCCTCTAAAAACTCTTTTTTACTTCTTTTCTTTAATTGAAAACTCACGTCCAGCTCTGAGGCTTCAACGCCTTGGGCATGCTCATCTAATTCGGCGCGGCCCGTCCTTCTTGCCACCGCTTTAAATTCCGGCTTTGAAAGCATCGCCTCTTCCACCAAACGCCCAAGGTTATCCGACTCTTTTAGGGATGTGCCCGGGAGCGTCACCGCACTAATAGTGAGCGCGCCTTCATTAAACTCCGGCAAGAATGCACGGCCTGTGAAGAAAGAAGCGCCTATAGAAAGCGCCGTTAAAAGAATCGCGGCATTCTGAACCAGCTTTGGCTTATCCATAAAATAAAGGAGTTTGGGTTCATAAAAAGATTTGAGACGTCTGACAAAACGGCTTTCTTCTTTCTCTAGAATTTTTTTTGACCCGGGCATGAAATAAAGGCAAAGCGCGGGCGTGACTAAAAGCGAAATGATAAGTGATGCGAATAAAGCAATCACAAAAGCGAAGCCGAGCGGTTGTAAGAGGCGTCCTTCAACACCGGAAAGGAAAAATATAGGGACGAAGACAAGCATAATAATAAGAGTCGCAAAAACAATGGAGGGACGAATCTCAAGTGTCGCGTCGAGAATAACCTGAAACGCGGAACGGCGGGACTCCAGCGGTTTTTGAGCGTTTTCTTTAAGACGCCTGACAACATTCTCCACATCAATGACGGCATCATCCACCAAAGCCCCAATTGAGATCGCGAGTCCCCCGAGCGTCATCGTGTTGATTGTTGCACCCGTGGCTTTAAGAGCAAGAATTGCCGTTACAAGAGAAAGCGGAATGGCAAGCAGTGTAATTCCCGTAGCCCGGATATCCGCCAAAAAGAAAATTAAAATTATAATGACAAAAATGGTTCCATCCCGCAGCGCATGAACAACATTCTCGATAGCCACTTCAATAAAATCAGCTTGTCTAAAAACGTGACGGTGAATTTTCATTCCCTCGGGCATGGATGCCTGAATTTCATCCATGACTTTATCGAGTGCTTTTGTAAGCTGAAGCGTGTTCGTACTTGGCTGTTTCTGTATACCGATGACAACAGCGGGTTTTGCGTTAAACGATCCTTCGCCGCGTTTTACCGCTGCTCCAATTTGCACATCAGCCACGTTCTTAATGTAAATGGGCTGCCCATTTCGTACCGTAATAACTGTATCCTCAATATCTGAAACTTCACGGATTCGCCCTATACCGCGAATAAGATATTCCTGTCCCCCAGAAGCTAGAAATCCAGCAGAAGCATTCCGATTGGATGATTTAAGAGCTTCGGTGATTTCATGAGTTGTTAAACGATGAGCCCCGAGCCGAACCGGATCAATACGCACCTGATATTGTTTTTCATCACCGCCAATGGGCGTCACTTGCGCAACCCCGGGCACGGCTAAAAGCCTTCGGCGAAGGGTCCAGTCAGCAACGGTTCGCAATTCCATGGGAGAATGTTTATCCGATGTAATCGCAATAAAAAGGATTTCTCCCATGATGCTCGAAATCGGGGCCAGGATAGGACTTGAAATTTCAGGAGGAAGACTACCGGTAACAAGCTGGAGTTTTTCATTGGCAATTTGCCGCGCCGCATAGATATCCGTACCCCATTCAAACTCAACCCAGACCACGGATATTCCGGCTGCAGTCGCAGAGCGCACTCTTCTTACATGCGAAGCTCCATTCATAGATGATTCAATGGGAAACGTGACCAAAGTCTCAACTTCATCAGGCGCCATGCCATGAGCTTCAGTAATAATTGTTACAGTAGGGGCCGTAAGATCTGGAAAAACATCGACAGCCATTTGGGTCGCTACCCACGTCCCTCCAAATAGGAGAAGTCCGGAAAAAATAATGACAATCAAACGGTTCTGAAGTGACCAATGGATAATACGTTCAATCATTTTTTTGTCCTAGTGAGCGTGACCGTGAGCTGGAAGTTGTGATGAGACAGAAGCTAAACGAACCGAATAAGCGCCCTCACTTACAATATGCTCACCCGGTTTTACGCCCTCTAAAACCTGCACCTTACTGCCCTCACGAATCCCTAAAGTAAGCGCCCGTCTTTCAAACGCCTCTCCTTCGCTTTGAACATAAACCACCATAACCCCTTCCTCATCCACAATCGCAGAAGAAGGAATGACAGACCCTTTCGCACTTTTCTTTGTTCGGATATGAACCGTCACAGAACTGCCAATTTTGAGAATCTCATTTTCATTCTTAACTTCAAACACAACGGGGACAGAGCGGGAGGAAGTGTCGAGAGTGCCACCAATACTGACTAAGCTCTTAACAGGTAAAGAATAACTTTTCCCGGAAATTTCAATGACCGCCGTTGAATTGGACTCGATTTTTGAAAGGTCTGGTTCATAAACTCTAGCCTCAACCCAAACGTTAGAAAGATTGATGACATCAAAAAGTTTCCAGTCCTTCTCCACCGCGTTCCCTAATCCTACGTGAGCTACGGCAATCACACCGGAAACGGGCGCGACAATCGGAATACTTTCTTCAGAATTATCCGGAACAACCACCGCTAAGATCTGCCCCTTCTTGACCGAAGCGCCCAGGAGTGGAAATCCCGATTCAGCTTCCATGATTTTGCCTGTGGCGGGCGCAAGAATAGGCGTTGGCGTTGTTAAAGAAGACCGGACTTGGCCTTGAGAAGTAATTGTTTCAAATAGTTCCTCTTCTTTTACTTCTTCAACCTTAAATTTTATTTTCCATTGCTGTTCTTTAAGGAATGTAATTGCGCCTGTTCCCTCTTCCCCTTCCGGAATTGCTTTCCTTGCTGCTTTTGCATTGGAATAGACTTCCATCTCGCCAAGCGACTGTTCATCCTCAACTTGCGGGCCAGTGAGCTTCAAACTCACGGCGTAAAGCCCCGCTGTATTGAGCTTGGCAACAGGCCTGAAAATTCCGGGGCTTGTCGGGCCATCGGCAGTAAATATTTCTTCTTTTCCTTCTTGATTTTTAAAGTGCAGCGTTAGTTTTCCCTGGGTTACAGCACTAAAGTTGGACAAATCCGTAAGATGAACCGCAAAGGAAGTTTCTCTCTTTGCAACCAAAGCGCGGTGTTCCATAAATAATTCCGTCTGCTTAGTCCATTGAGTTACGGAAAGGGCCGGTAATTCATCTTGAGATCGTTCTTGAGAATTTCCACACCCCGTAACTAAAATCAATAATCCGATCATCAAATACTTTTTCATGCTTTTCCTCCATGCTCTGAAAACGAACGCCCAATGATTCGCTCAAGCTCTATTAAGGCTTCCCGCGCTTCTAAAGCCAATTCCAGCAAACGCAACCGTGATTGTGTTCCGCCTCGATAGGCGTCGATGAGTTCTAAAATCTCCATTCGACCTTCCAAATAAGCCAACCCCGCCATTTGCTCTAATCTTTCGCCGTTTAAAAGAGCCGTTTCATAGTCCTGGACAGCCTCTTTCAGTAGAATGGCATCCTGATAAGTCTTTCCAAATAATTGAGCGATTTCATTCTTTGCTAGAACCGCATCAGCTTCCGAAATTTTTGATTCTGCTTTCGCGGCAGCGGATTCCGCCTGCCCTCGATCAAACAAAGGCACCGAAACAGAAACGCCTGCCACATAGCCGCTTTCATCAACTTCATCACCCGACGTTTTTTTAAACCCGCCCGAGAGATTCAGTTCGGGAAACCATTTACGCCGGGCAGCTTTTCTTTGAAACTTTCTTTTCTCCGCTTCTTTCAATGCAGCCACAATCTTGGGATGAGTTGAAAGAGTAAATGGTTCAAGGGTACTTCGGCTGGGAACCGTTTGTTGCGATTTCACATTTCCCGCAAGTTTAAGGTTATTGGGATTTTTATTTAATAAAACAGAAAACTCTGATTGAAGCTTGATCCATTCACGCTTCATCTCGTTCGCATCAGCCCTGACTTCCGCAGCTTCCTTTTCTAGGCGTAAGCGGTCATAGTCGGTTTGTCCGGAACGGCCTCGAACACTGTTTAAAATGGATTCGTAGCGTCTTGCGCCCTCTTCGGCAATTCTTAGCCGCTCTTGACTTGCAAGAAGTTCATAAAAACGTGCTTTGACATCCGCCAATAGTGAATTCATTTCCCACTGGAAAAGATTTTCGGCTGACACGATCCCGGCATTGGCCGCTTTGCGCTTAAGCCATCGCCGTCCCGTAATATCAAGTGGCCATGAGGCCTCAATAAAAGTATCTTTCCCTGCGGAATCCTCAACTCGGTAGCCTACCTCAGGATTCGGCCATAACTTGGATTGACGATGCTGGGCGCGCGCAGCTTCAAGCTTTCCTTCTAAAATTTCAATACGCGGGTTATTTTCTTTAAATTGGGATAAAATTTCTTCAACTTTTATCCCCTCATCGCTTTTAGAAAAAGGGGGCTTTCCTGCTTCTTCCGCATAGGGCAGAAAGGCAGGAGCCGCAAACATAAATAAAACAATTAAAAGCAGGACACGTATTTTCATATTTTTTTTCGGTGAAAAGTTTAGAGGAATAACGCAGAACTATTCTGCGTCAAAATCAGTGCGGACTAACGAATCGGAGGGGCGTTTGTGGGGTGGAGCGAAAGAGTAATAAAAGGCTCAATAAGCGGGGGCGATGCGCCGTTTATAAAATTCTTGGAAATTTTTTGATCGTTCAAAATGGCGGTTTTCAGCACTTCCGCTGATCTTTCGAGCGCTTGACTCGCAGGAAGCTGGGGTTTAACCACTGAAACAACAGGCGCAGGAGAAAGCAAATCAATTGTTATAACGTGGTCATGGTCTTGACCCTGTTTCTGATCATGAGAATCAGCAGCTTGCTCTCCATGAACATGGTGTTGTTCAAAAATAAACAAATGATGCACCACCGCATGGCTCATCAAAGAGACATAGGGTGCCGTCATAATACTAAAGGCCAGCAAGAAAGCAGGGATTTTAAATAGTTTAATCATATTTGCTCTGTGAAAAGATAACACATCAAATCTCTAATGAATAGAAAAATCCTCCAACGAGGATGTTGATAATTTCTCAAACGGTTTTTCCGGCAACTCGCAGTCCATTTAAAACAGCAAGAATTTCCGAGGTTTCATGGATAAAAACAGCGACAGCTACGGTTATTACACCGGCCAAGGATGAAGGAATCATAACCGCAAGTAGTATTAGTGAGAAAATAATGTTTTGGCTGCTTATTTTTCTCGCTTTCTTTCCTAACTCTATTGCAAAAACAAATTTCTGTAAATCATCGCCCATGAGAGCTACATCAGCCGCTTCAATAGCCGCATCGGACCCAGCTGTTCCCATAGCAATACCCACCGTTGCTTTTGCAAGCGCCGGCGCGTCATTAACACCGTCACCAACCATAGCAACTTCGCCGTATTTTGCTTTAAGTTCTTCGATGGCTTTAATTTTGTCTTCAGGTTTTAAATCAGCTTTAACTTCGTCAATTTCAAGATGTTCGGCAATAGCCTTGGCGGTGATTTGATTATCTCCGGTCAGCATAACTATTTTGATTCCCATTTTCTTGAGCGCATTAATTGCTTTTTTTGATTCCGGCCTTACTTCATCCCGAATCGCAATAAGTCCGGCAATTTTTTTATCCGTGCCGACAAGAATTACCGTATTCCCCTGATTCCTTAGTCTCTCTATGTCTGGAATCTCCACAATGTTGTGGCCCAATTCTTTAAAAAACTCCACCTTCGCAGCATAAACTATTTGATTCTGAACCTTCGCTTTAGCTCCAGCCCCAATTAAAGCATTAAAATCACTCGCTTCAAAATACCGGGCTTTTGATTCGATTGCTTTCTGGACGATAGCTTGCGCCAAAGGATGCTCTGAAAACCGCTCAACGCTGTGCGCAAGTTCCAACACAATCTGTTCTGGCTCTTTAAGCGGCACAATTTCTGTTACTACCGGCTTTCCCTTTGTAAGAGTCCCCGTCTTATCGAAAGCAATCGCCTTTATTTTTCCCAAGTTCTCAAGATGCATACCGCCCTTGATTAAGACACCCGATTTACCGGCTTTGCCAATTCCGGCCGCAATGGCAACAGGGGTAGACATGATAAGAGCGCACGGCGCGGCAGCCACCAAAAGAACAACCGCCCGATATGCCCACCATGAAAAGGAAAGTCCAAATATAAAAGGCACCGCTAATAAAATTAAAGCAGCAAGAAGCACCAAAGGGGTATACCGTTTGCCGAATTTCTCAATAAAAAGCTGCGACTTCCCTTTTTGCTCCTGCGCCTCTTCAACCAAATGAACAATTTTAGAGAGCGTATTATTTTCAAAGGTTGCCGTTGCTTTAATCTCAAGAACACCTTCTTGATTCAGAGTTGCTGCAAAAACTTTCATACCCACTTGCTTTTCAACCGGCAATGATTCACCCGTCACTGTGGATTCATTGATGCTGGAACTTCCTTTTACAATAATACCGTCGGTCGGCAAAGATTCGCCCGGTTTAACCATAAAAATATCGTTCAGCTTTAATTCTTGGGCATTAATCGTTATTTCTTTTCCATCTCGCAGGACTCTGGCTTCCTTAGGAGCTAAATCTAGCAGCTTTCGAATCGAAGACCTTGTTTTTGCAAAGGTGTATTCCTCCAATCCTTCGGCAGCTGCATAAAGAAATACTAAAAAAGCCGCTTCGTCCCACATCCCTAAAATTGCAGAGCCGATTGCTGCCGCAATCATCAGAATTTCAATTCCGACTTCTTTTTCTTTGATTAATTTTTCAATCCCCTCACGAAACCAATGCCTACCTCCGATAATGATCGCGATAATATAAATGGAAATTTCTACCGATGGCGGGATGAAACCTTTGTGTTTTAGGACAAATGCGGTGGTAGAAAGTCCGCCTGCGATTAAGGCACTTCGCATGACATGATGCTGATACCACTTACCCTCAAATTCTTTTTCGCAACATGCTTCACTCATTGATTGCCTATGCCTTTATTTTTCTTAACTCAATAAAATGTTTGTTATCTTTCTCAATAATAACGATATGCCCTTCCCGACAAAGCCATCCCAAAGCCATGAGAATCAGCTCCTTACTACGAGGGATTTGTTTCATGACCTCAGCCAACTCGAGCCGTTCTTTTTGATCAAGAAGCTTCCAAATATCACCGGCCGCAAAACCTATTTCCGTGATCATATTAGTAGAGACTTCATGAATTAGTGTCCACAAATACAAGCGTACTCAGCACGTTTACATTCACCGCATATATGATCTTCATAGACAAAGCGGAAATTACTAGCTTTGGCATCTGGAGTTTGTTTAAACTGCACGACAAGATTAAGAGCGTGTACTTCGGGCAACGATCCTTTGCTGACTAAAACATCCCCATTTTTCTCAAAATCCAATGTGGTTTTCTTTCCATCCGCTTCAGCAATAACGGACACCGTTTGCTCCGAAGCCGCAACAGGCTTTAAGTCTTCATCATAAAAAGCGACTGTAACTGAGAGGTCTTTTTCCACGAAAAATTCAGCATGAGGCTTTGTATTTTCAAGAATGCGACCACCTTTGGGCCCGCCAACGGGAGCGTCATGATCATGTCCATGCGGGGTCTCGGCATAAGAACCGGATGCGGCAAAGAGAATGCTTGCGACAATCATCAATTTCGATAAAGTTTTCATTTTATGGCTCCTTTGTTTTTTTCGAATTTTTGTTCTAACCACTCGTAAAGCACGGGCAGTAAAACAAGCGTGAGAAAAGTTGACGTTATAATTCCGCCGATGACCACTGTTGCTAGCGGCCGTTGGACCTCAGCGCCCGCTCCGTGCGCAATCGCCATAGGCACAAAGCCAAGCGATGCGACAAGAGCCGTCATGAGTTTTGGCCGCAACCGAAGCAGAGAGCCATCCCAGACGGATGTGCGTACATCCGCTCCTTGTGCACGCAGTTGATTAAAGAACGTGATGATCATAAGCCCGTTTAATACCGCAATACCGCTTACGGCAATAAACCCCACACCTGCTGAAATACTAAACGGCAGGCCTCTCAGGGCAAGTGCAAACACGCCGCCCGTCACTGCCAAGGGAACGGCCAAAAACACCAAAATGGACTGAGGAAAACTACGAAGGGCTACAAAAATCAGGGCAAAGATCAGCAGCATTGCAACCGGAACGACCACGCCAAGCCTGCGTTTAGCCTCGATTAAATTCTTAAACTGGCCTCCGAACTCAATCGTATAACCATCCGGTAACTTAAGCTGGTTCTTAATTTTTTCCTGGGCTTCTAACACAAAACTTTCCACATCCCTGCCCCGCAAATTAATCATGATGGCAGAACGTCGCTGGCTAAATTCGCGTGAGATAGCCGCAACCTGCTCGACAATCTTAAAATCGGCGACCTGGCCCAGCGTGAGCAAACCTCCGTCATCGACGCGCACCGGTAAACGTTTTAACTCGTCAACATTTTCACGAAGTTTTTCACTCAGCCGCACAACAATGTCGAAGCGCCGATTGCCTTCAATCAGCTTGCCAACTTCCTCTCCCGCGAGCGCCGTATTCACAACGCGGTTCAGTTCTGCGGCATGAAGATTGTATTTACTCATCGCATCCCGCTTAGGGACAATTTCGAGTAAGGGCGATTTTCCGAGCGCATCAAATTCCACATCGGCTGCACCCGGTATTTTCTCTAAAATCTCCCGCGCTTCACTGGCGATCTTTTCGATCACCGCAAAATCATCCCCAAAAATTTTTACAGCGATATCGGCTCGGGTTCCTTCGAGAATTTCGTTAAAGCGCATTTCAATGGGCTGACTAAAAAGATGCGCCTCGCCGGGCACATAAATGCCAAGTTGTTCAGTCATAAGATTAGCCAGTTGGTCTTTCGTAAGCCGCTTTCCCTTTATTTTCCTCCATTGCTTCTCGGGTTTAAACATGATGTAGGTATCAGCAACATTAACGCCCATGGGGTCTGTTGCAACTTCCGCGGTTCCCAGGCGGCTAAAGATATAATCCACCTCGGGAAATTTCTCGAGAAGCATCTTTTCCCCGCGTTTTTGCATATCAATACTCGCCGTAATCCCAATACTTGTGGTGCGGATCATATGCGTGGCAAAAGAGCCTTCATCAAGCTGCGGCACAAATTCCGCACCGAGATTGTTAAAAACAATTACGGCCAAAGCAAAAAGTCCGAGGCCTCCACCAATGACGACTTTACGGGAATGCAGTGCAAAATTCAAAATGGGGGTGTAGCCTTTCTTTGCCAAACTTACCAGCCAGGAATCTTTTTCCTTGATGTCACCGCCTAGAAAGTAGGTACAGAGAGCGGGCATAAGCGTCAGGGCAAGAATCAGCGCCCCCATAAGCGCGAAAATGACCGTGATGGCCATCGGCCTGAACATTTTCCCTTCAATGCCCGTCAGCGCCAGAATCGGAAAATAAACCACCATAATGATAAGAACTCCGAAAAACATTGGGCTGGCGACTTCTTTTGCCGAACGCAATACTTCGTCGGCACGTTCCGCTGGAGTAAGCCTCCGTTTAAGATGATGCTGTTTTTCGGCGATATGGCGGATCATGTTTTCAACCATGACAACCGCCCCATCTACAATAAGTCCGAAATCAATAGCTCCTAAGCTCATCAAATTACCTGAAACGCGGCCCTGCACCATCCCAGTAATCGCGAACAACATCGAAAGAGGAATCGCAAGCGCTACGATAATTGCGGCCCGCCAATTCCCCAGCATCACAAGAAGCACCACAACAACAAGAATCGCGCCTTCAAACAAACTTGACTGCACCGTATGAATCGTGCGGTCTACAAGTGTTGTGCGATCATAAACTGGAATAATTTTCACGCCTTCAGGCAGTTTGGTTTCTAATTCTTTCAACTTTGCAGCAACCGCTTTTGCGACAAGACGGCTGTTCTCACCGGCCAACATTAAAGCCGAACCCAAAACGCACTCTTCGCCGTTATAGGTACTTGCGCCGTTTCGCACAGCCTTTCCGATCACAACATCTGCAACGTCTTTTACGCGCAGAGGCGTTGCCCGCGCGCCAAATTTAAGCGGAAGCTGCTCAATCTCTGCTACGGTTTGCACGCGGCCCGCTGCACGGACCGCTACCTGCTCGCCGCCAATCTGAATGACACTGCCTCCGGCATTCTCCACATTTTCACCGATAGACGTCGCGATTTCGCTAAAGGACATGCCCACACTTTTAAGCTTGTCGGGGTTAGCCTCAATAACAATTTGCTTTTCATAACCTCCCGACGAGTTGACCTCAGCGAGTCCAGGAGTTGAACGCAAGCGAGGTTTGATTAGGAAATCATGAATGAGTTTTAATTCCATAAGCTGGGCATCGCGCGTAGCGGGTTTATTCGGCGCATCGGCGGCATACTCCACAACGTAGTAAAAAATTTCTCCAAGACCTGTGCTGATGGGTGCGAGTTTCGGCGTGAGACCCGGGGGAATTTCATCCATCACGGTTTGGAGACGCTCGCTCACAAGTTGACGCGAACGGTAAATGTCCGTACCTTCTTTAAAAACAAGCGTCACCTGAGAAAGACCGAATTTGGAAAGGGAGCGGAGCTCGGTCAAACCGGGAATTCCTGCCATTTCATTTTCAATGGGAAAAGTAACGAGCTTTTCAATTTCTTCCGGAGCCAAGGCCGGCACAGAGGTATTCACCTGGACTTGGATGTTGGTAATATCCGGCACCGCGTCGATAGGCAGTCTCATGACCGACCAGATTCCAACGGCGATGAGAGCCAGCGTAGCAATCACTACAAATAAACGTTGTTTAACAGCAAATTCAAGAATGCGGTTTAGCATAAATTAATGGGAATGACCCCCTCCTTTAGTTGCACGGAGTTCAATAATCCAAAGAGTTTCTACAGGTTTAGCGACAACCTGATCACCAGGATACAATCCGTCGGTAACTTCGATTTTTTCGTCCGCACCGCTGCCTACCGTCACGGCGGTACGATAATAAGCGTTACCATTGACTGCATAGACGTATGTGCCCTCTACGGTACGCAAAAGCGCAGAACTTGGAATAACTGTTACTGGCTTATCGCGTGGAACAGAAATAGTAGCCCTCACAAATTCACCGTCTTTGAGTTGACTGCCCTCCGTAGTCACCCCAACAATAATTTCGATTTCTCCATGCGCAAGGGGCTCCTGAACGGCAACAACAAACCCCTCCAAGATCTTACCGTCAGAAGATTGAAATTTAACCCGTTGCTTCGCCTTTGCGGAAGCCGCCTTGTCAGCAGGTAAAAAGCCGGAGCCATGAAATAGACAGCCCGTATGATCAATATTGAGATCCGCCAAACGATGCGTTTCGCTGAAAATCTGCACGTTCAGTTCGACCACTTGAGGTAATAGCTCCTCGGTCACATCCACAATCTCAAGCCCGATGATCTTACTCGTCTCTTCTTTTAGAGTAATTCCTTTGCCCGGCTTGAAGGCCGCTCCCGAGGGTGATTCTTCCTCCTCATGTCCGCTTTCAGATTTTTCCTTGTCATGGCCGTGTTTTTCAGTGTCCTTGTGCCCGCAACCACAACCCATAGGAAGTAGCGCTATCCCAACAAGCATCCCCATCCTTAGAAGAAAAAATAGCTGCTTCATTGCCTATCCCCCGCATTTGTTTTGGTGAGAGATAAATCAGCACCCGTCATGAGTTCCAATTGGGCTGCCGTCTCAAGCGCTTCTTTCTTCGTATCTTGTAATCCTTCAATAGTGTCCAAATATTGAGATTGAAGCTCGATGTAAGTAGAAACAGGCACCGCTCCCAAGCGATAATGGCGGTCGGCCAATTCAGCCGCCTCTTTAAAATGCTTGATCGAGTCAGGCCTCCAATTTTCCATTTCTTTCAACTTGGTTTCATAAGTCGTAATCGCTTCGACAACACGGCGCTCGGCATCACGCTGCGCTACATCAAAGGAAGTTTCCGCCTGGCTTTGCTGTGCTTTGGCGGTTGTAATATTTCCCTGATTACGATCCCATAATGGTAGCGGCAGGGATATCGACGCACCGATAATGCGCTCACGGTCACCCGCACGTTCATTCGCAATTGCCGGACCCGCCGTGATATCAGGAAATCTTTCATTTTTAGCAAGCCTTACTTTATATCCTTGCCGTTCCAGTTCAATCGCACGTAAGCGAACCTGATAATCGTTAGAAGCCGCAAGTTTTATAAGTTCATTTTTGTCCATTTCAATTGAACTAAATGCTAAATTCATTCGAGTAAGCGTAAGCGCATCGCCCGGCGCTGCTCCACGCAGCTGGTTCAAGTCATACAAAGCTGCTTTCGCATCAAGGGATGCTTGGCTGGCTTTGCGTTGCATATTAAGTTCTATCGCTTCAATAACCCGTGATTCCAACAAGGGTGTCAATCCGGCCTGATCTCGCTGCAAAAGAACTTCGCGTAAAGCACTAAAATGTTCAGCGACTTCTCGTGTGGCTACTGCTCTTTCCTGCGCAGCACTCAGCACATAGGCTGCTATTTTTACACGCGCCTTAAGCAAGCCGCGAAACTGCTCTAAACCAAGCTCCGCAAGCTCAATATCCCGATCTGCGATCGCTTTGCGCAAGCGAATTCGCCCTGGCCACTCAAGGGATTGCGTGACCACTATCTCACTCGCCGAACCTTTCGCTGTTGATGTTTCACCAGATTCGGAACTGCTAATAACTCGCTTGCGGCCAATAGAGCCGCTAACTTCAGGATTGTTCCAAAGACCGGCGGTCTTACGTAATCCTTTTGCAGCCAAGACTTCTGCTTCGTAAAATTTAAGCTCTGGATTATTTTCAAGAACTTCATTCACCAAAACTTCGAGCGACTGCGCCGCCACACCCACATCAGTTTTTTCTTCAACTTTATTCTCAGCTTTTTTATTTGCTGAAACGACTGAGTCTTTTTCAGCGGTCGGAAGGGCGGCTTCCAAAGAAAGAGATTCTCCAACCTGAGTGATCAGGCCAAAGGAAACGACTGCAATAATTATCAGTAAGCCTGCTGTAAAATGGTTTTTCATAGAGACTCTTTTTTTGAAATTTTGAATGTAAAAATAGAAAATGGACGTTTTAAACTACAGAAGAGACAGACGGGTTGCGTCTGCTATTAGAGGGCTACAGGAGGTCTAAAGATTGATCCGATACCCGGATCGGGAACAACTGAAAGATTGCTGTGGGAAATAAATGAGGTTGAGATGATCCGCTTTACACCAGGACTTGAAGAGTTTGCAATCCATTGAAAATGGGCTGGATGGCAAATGAAGCAGCAGTCTGATTCATTTCCCGAATTTTCTTGTTCATGCGCCGCAATGTGGTTATTACGAAGTTCTAAAGCGGGTTGAACAATAAGGGAATTGCCCAAGGCCATAAGGGCAACGACGAAAATGATTTTTGATAAGCCTTTGAGATAAATCATGTTAAGAAAAATATAACATCTTAGTTCATTAACGTCAAACGGTTAAAAAACTTATAATGGCACCCTTTTTAATCGAAGCGAATTCCCGATAACTGATACCGAGCTAAAAGCCATTGCAGCACTTGCGATAATAGGACTTAAAAGAATCCCAAAAAATGGATAAAGAATACCCGCAGCAACAGGCACACCTAAAGCATTGTAGATAAAAGCAAAAAACAGATTTTGACGAATGTTCCACATTGTAGCTCGGCTAAGCTTGCGGGCCTTGGCAATTCCGCGCAAATCCCCTTTGACGAGGACAATCCCGGCGCTTTGCATAGCCACATCGGTCCCGCTTCCCATGGCAACCCCGATGTGCGCCCGCGCCAACGCTGGCGCATCATTGATTCCATCCCCGGCCATCGCCACTTTGCGGCCTTGTTCTTGAAGTTTTCTGATAATCTTTTCCTTATCTTCCGGCAAGACTTCTGCTTGAATTTCATCAATGCCGACTTTTTTCCCAACCGCTTGAGCGGTCTGACGATTGTCGCCGGTAAGCATCACGATTTTTATTCCTTCGGAGTGCAACAGCCGGATGGCTTCAAGGGTTGACTCCTTGATAGGATCAGCGACACTCAGAAATCCGCCAGCTTTTCCATTGATGGCTATAAATATCACGCCTTGACCTTCATTACGAAGCTCGTCTGCTTTACCTATGAAACTAGAAATATTGACTCCCTTTTCTTCCATTATTTTTGCGCTGCCAATCAAAATTTGCTTATCCTCTACAATGCCAGTGATCCCCTTCCCTTTTTCATATTTAAAATCTTTTACTTCTTTCAAAGTCAGTTTCTTTTCTTTCGCCGCACGGACAACGGCTTCTGCAAGCGGATGCTCACTTTGTCTTTCAAGACTTGCCGCAAGGCTCAAGACTTCATCTTCAGAAAATCCCGACACCTCAACAGAAATCAATTTTGGCTTTCCTTCGGTCAAAGTCCCTGTTTTATCCACGACAACCGTGTCGATCTTTTCAAAGGTTTCAAGCGCTTCAGCATTTTTAATGAGAACTCCGGCCGTCGCGCCGCGACCCGTTCCAACCATAATGGACATGGGCGTTGCAAGTCCCAGCGCACAAGGGCAGGCAATGATGAGGACTGCGATGGCGTTCACCAAGGCATGTGCAAGCCGCGGCTCTGGTCCGATCCACGCCCAAATGACAAAGGTAAAAATAGCCGTAAGAATTACGGCGGGAACAAAATACGCGGAAACTAAATCCGCAAGCCGCTGAATGGGCGCGCGGCTCCTTTGCGCTTCGCTTACCATTTTGACGATTTGAGCTAATAAAGTGTCTTTCCCAATTCTCTCGGCTTTCATAATAAAACTGCCGGTCGCATTCACTGTAGCGCCGGTCACTTTAGACCCCGCTTCCTTTTCAACGGGAATTGATTCACCGGTAATCATGGATTCATCGACGGAACTCGTTCCTTCCAGCACGATTCCATCGACAGGGATTTTTTCTCCCGGTCGAACACGGAGTTTGTCTCCAGCCTGGACACGTTCAAGCGGAATGTCTTCTTCATTTTCATTATCTCTTACGATACGCGCCGTTTTAGGGCGAAGACCAAGTAATGCTTTAATAGCCGAGCTTGTCTGGCTTCGTGCTTTTAACTCCAAGACTTGTCCTAAAAGCACTAAAGTCACAATAATAGCGGCAGCTTCAAAATAAACACCCACCATGCCGCTTCCATCCCGAAATGATTCAGGAAATATCTGAGGGAACAAAACCGCAACAATGCTAAAAAAATAGGCTGCGCCGGTTCCCATCGCAATGAGGGTAAACATATTCGGGCTTCGATGAAGAACGGATTGCCAGGCTCGCTCAAAAAACGGCCATGCGCCCCACAGCACAACAGGAGTCGCCAAAATAAACTGCGCCCACCGGAACCAAGAAGCATGAGCTAATTTTTGAAAAAGAGGAAGCATTTCCCCCATGGCGATCAAGGCAAGGGGCAAAGATAACGCCAGGCAAACCCAGAACCGCCTGGACATATTTTTCAACTCAAGATTCGGCTCATCTGTTTCTTGAGATTCTTTAGGTTCGAGAGCCATGCCGCATTTCGGGCAGCTACCAGGTTTATTCTGGACAACCTCTGGATGCATGGGACAGGTATACTCAGTTGCGGGATTCAAATCCCTTTGGGGCTCCTGCGATCCAAAATATTTATGTGGATCAGCTTTAAATTTTTCAAGACACTTGGGGTTGCAAAAACCATAAACTTTATCTTCAAAAAGAGTTTGTATTTTAGGAGGCTCTTTAACCTCCATACCGCAAACAGGATCTTTCATATTATTGTCTCCATTATTTCAATTTGACTTCATTTTACTGGTCTCAAGTGATCTGGATTTCCAAATAAAGTAGAGCACTGGATAAATTAGCAATTCAAGAACGAATGAAGTAAATAACCCGCCGACCATGGGCGCGGCAATACGCTTCATCATGTCCGCACCCGTTCCCATAGACCACATGATGGGAATAAGACCCATAAACGATGCCATGACAGTCATCATTTTGGGCCGGACGCGCTTGACGGCACCATGCATAACGGCCTCTTCTAAATCTTCTTTGTTTTTCATCTTCCCTTTCAGAACAGCCTCTTCATAGGACAAATCAAGAAAGAGCAGCATAAAAACACCCGTCTCGGCATCGAGTCCCATAAGGGCGATCATGCCAACCCATACCGCAATGGACATGTTGTATCCCAAGATCCATAGAAGCCATATCGCTCCTATCAACGAAAAGGGAACAGCCAAAAGCACCATCCCGGTCTTGATCCAGGATTTAGTGTTCATGTAAAGGAGCAGGCAAATAATGAACAGCGTAAGCGGAACAACAACTTTTAACCTTTCACGCACACGAATCATATTTTCAAATTGTCCGCTCCACAAAAGCGCATAGCCCTCCGGCATCTTGAGTTCCTTAGCAACAATCTTTTTAGCTTCATCGACGTAGGACCCAATGTCGCGCCCCGTCATATCCACATAGACATACCCGGCGACCATGCCATTTTCGTTTCGAATCATTGCCGGGCCGGAAACCATTTTAATGTCCGCAATTTGCACAAGCGGAATATGCTGACCGGCAGGAGTTGGAACAAGCACGCGTTTCAATTTCTCAAGATCATCCCGCAATTCCCGCGGATAACGGATATTCACAGGATAGCGTTCTCGCCCTTCAATAGTCGTCGTTACATTTTCACCGCCGATTGCAGAAAGGATGACCATGTTCGCATCTTCTACAGTGAGACCATACCGCGCTAACGATTCTCTGTTTAACTCAAAATCCAAAAAATATCCTCCGGCCACACGTTCTGCATAAACACTTCTTGTTCCTTTCAAGTCCTTCAGAATCATTTCTAAATGGATTCCGATTTCTTCGATTTTCTTGATATCAGAGCCCAGGACTTTTATGCCGATAGGTGTTCGGACACCGGTAGAAAGCATATCGATGCGGTTTTTAATAGGCATAGTCCAGGCGTTGGTCGTCCCGGGTATTTTTAATTTCTCATCCATCTGCTGAATAAGCTCATCATGGGTAATAGAATCAGGCCAGAACAACCGAAAAGGCTGTTTGAAGTATTCTGGCAGCCAGTCATACCAACGCTTCAATTTTGGCCATTCCTTTTCAGGTTTAAGCATCACGACTGTTTCCATCATGGAAAAAGGCGCGGGGTCTGTAGAGCTTTCCATGCGCCCAGCCTTGCCAAAGACCCGCTCCACTTGTGGAAAACTCTTTAAAATTTTATCCTGCTTTTCCAAAAGCTTTTGCGCCTCAGCAACGGAAATACCGGGCAGGGTTGTTGGCATATAAAGAATGTCCCCTTCCCAAAGCGGGGGCATAAATTCAGACCCAATTTTCATAAAAACCGGCACGGTCGATAACACTAGGGCCAGTGCTACGGCAAGGGTCGTTTTACGGTGGCGCAAGACCCAGCGGCAGGCAGGATCATAAATCTTAAACAATACCTTGCTGACAGGATGCTTTTCTTCAGGGTAATAAGTGCCCACCGTTAGCGTGTTTGTAATTTTGGATAAAAATTTCGACTTAAGCTTGACCGGATCCATTCGGGTAAAGAGCATCCGAAGGGCAGGATCAAGGGTAATTGCCAGAATTGCCGCTATGGCCATGGTAAGATTTTTCGACCAAGCCAAGGGCTTAAACAAACGTCCTTCTTGATCTACTAGCGTAAAAATGGGAAGAAATGCCACGGCAATCACCAAGAGAGAAAAGAAAACCGAAGGCCCGACCTCTTTTAAAGCCTGGAGACGAATCGCATGAAAGTCTCCTTTTCTGCCGCCCTCAACCCACTGTTCAAGTCGTTTATATGCGTTTTCCACTTCCACAATGGCTCCATCCACAAGAACACCGATAGAAATCGCGATTCCGGATAAAGACATGATATTGGATGTTAGTTTCATCCCGTACATAGGGATAAAGGAAAGTAATACCGCCACGGGAATGGTCACAATAGGCACGACTGCGGAAGGAAAATGCCAAAGAAAGAGCATAATCACCAGACTTACGATAATCATTTCTTCAATGAGCTGATGCTTTAATGTGCTAATTGATTCGTGAATCAGCTCGGAGCGATCATAAGTCACCACAAGTTCCACGCCTTCCGGAAAAGACGGCTTCAACTCTTTAATTTTTTCTTTCACACGCTCAATCACGGCCAATGCATTTTCGCCGCTTCTCATCACAATGGTACCGGTAACGACATCCCCTTCTCCGTCTAAATCTGCAATCCCGCGTCGGATTTCAGGACCAGTCGCAACAGTGCCAAGATTTTTTACAAGGATGGGCGTTCCCTTTTGATCCGTATCCACTACAATTTGTTCTAAATCACTGATCGATTTTGCATATCCGCGGCCTCGGACCATATATTCAGCACCGCTAAATTCCAGAAGCCGGCCTCCGACCTCTTGGTTGCCTTTACGAACCGCTTCTATCAATTTAGTGATGGGGATGTCATAAGCGGATAAACGATTAGGATCGACCGTAATTTGATACTGTCGCACAAAACCGCCCAACGGCGCGACTTCAGCAACTCCAGGAATGGACTGAAGTTGATACCGGAGAAACCAGTCCTGAAAGCTGCGCAGTTCCGAGAGACTTTGCTTTCCGCTTTTATCTACAAGCGCATACTGAAAAACCCACCCCACCCCAGTCGCGTCAGGCCCTAATTCCGTTTGAACGCCCTCCGGAAGCTTCGGAATAATCTTACTAAGATATTCCAGAACACGGCTGCGCGCCCAGTAAAGATCCGTTCCATCTTTAAAAATGACGTAGACATAAGAAAAACCAAAATCCGAGAATCCGCGGACTGCCTTCACTTGCGGAGCGCCCAGCAAGGCGGTGACAATGGGATAAGTCACCTGGTCTTCGATAATGTCCGGACTACGGTCCCAGCGGGAATAAATAATAACCTGGGTGTCTGAAAGATCCGGAATAGCATCCAGCGGGATGTTGCGAACTGACCACACAGCGCCGACCATTGCCACCGCTGTCAGAATCAAAATAAGAAATTTGTTATGGGCAGAGAATTCAATAATCTTTTCAATCCATCCATCTTTTGCTGATCCGTGAGGGTTAAGCCGCATGCTGGTGCCCTCCGCCTGAAGTCATACCTTCCAATGCAGATTTCAAGCGGCTTTCGGAGTCGATTAAAAAATTTCCGCTTGTTACCACTGATTCCCCGGCACCAAGGCCCTTTTTGACTTCGTAATATTCATCCGCTTTGGCCCCGACAAAAATTTCTCGCGGTTCAAACTTGCCATTTCCTTTATCAACAAAGACAATATTCTTCTCACCTGTCATAAAAACAGCTTCTTCAGGAACCGCCAGTACTTCCCCTAACGCAACTTCCACGAGAGCATTCACGTACATCTCGGGCCGTAAACTTCCATCGGTATTTTCAAGCTGCGCTCGAACACGCACTGTTCTCGTAGTCGGATCTAGAACAGGGTCAATAGAACGAATGATGCCTTCATACGCTTTGCCCTGCACAGCAGGAACTTCAACAGCTACTTTTTGCCCTACCTTGACCAAAGGAAGCTCATATTCATAAATGGGCGCATAGAGCCAAACTGTTTTTCCAGGCTCTCCATAAAGAAGAGTACGGTCAGGCACTCCTGACTTTTCGATTTCTGCAATAAGATCATCATTTAAGCCCATCAACTTCAGCTTCAAGCGCCCCGAATCCGCAAGTTTATTGGCTTGTTCCTTGATTTCAGGCACAGTTCCTTTTTCAGCTTTTTGGGCGGCTTTTAGAGCTTGGACAAACTCTTCCTCCGCTTGATAAAGTTCGGGGTCATAAGCAATCCGGCCCAAAGCACGAATGGTTTTATTCATTGCCTTTTTCTCTACAAGCGCAGTCCGAAGCCCCAACACCTGCTGCTTTTCCTGATTAAGCTTCACAGCAGCATAGCCTTGAGGAACCGCATCTTTAACGACAATACCAAGGTCTTCTCCGCAATGAGGGCATTTCCCAAGCCTCGCCATTTCTTCAGTCATAGCGATCATGCATGTTCCCATCTTGCATTTGTGAAGCAGGCAAATTTCACCCGGTTTCATTTTCATCAGTTCCTCAACAGTCAGTTCACGAGGAGGCTGCTTCGCTTCATTCGCAATGAGCGCCCGATGTTCTTCCGCTGTGTGCGCCTCATGATCTTCCATCTCTTTTTTTACCAGCTTCATATTACAAATGGGACAATCGCCCGGACGGTCTGAGGTATAGGTCGGATGCATAGGGCAATAATAAATCGCCTTTTCCTTTCCCGCCGTGGCCGACTGATTAAAACTCCGTGCTATTCCAAAGGAAACTCCTCCCAAGATTAAACCAATGACTAAAAAAACAATGGCAGATTTAGAATTAATTTTCATTTTTAGAAACCTCGCTTTCAGTTTTTGGTTCTTCCTGTAAGTCTAGTCCGCTTACCCGTTCCAAATCCGAATAAGCCTGGATTGCTTCCGTATAAAATTGAAGCGAACTTAGTTTGGCATTGAGATAGACTCTTTCACTATCCAGCAAATTTAAAAAATCCGTCTTTCGGGATTCATAGCCTGCTTGATCGCTGGAGAAAGCCAGCTTGGATTGAGGAATGATTGCCGTCTCATAAAGCTCATTCAACTTACGAGCCGTTTGATAGCGGTGGTAGGCATCTTTAACTTTGTAGAAAATTTCATTCTTTACCTGGATAGCACGCGCATCGGCCGCTTCAGCTTCGTGACCCGCGGCTTTAATATCAGCGATAATGCGGTTTTGCCAAATTGGGACATTGATCCGCAGAGGGAACATCCAACTGTCGCGGCCATTTTCCCCAGACGGAGCCGTTTCATTTTTTCCCACCCACGTGTATTGGAACCCAATCTCCAAGTCCGGAATATTGGCTAGCCAAGCCAAGCGCTTTTTTATATGGGAATTGGCTGCCATCGCTTCCATTTCCCTGATTTCAGGACTATGCAACTGAGCCAGATTCACAAGCTCAATTAAATTATGGCTGAGCTCCCGCAGCTCCGGCTTGCCGGTGCGCCCGAGGGTTGTCATTGGGTCTTCGTTGAGCACTGCCAAAATCATAGCCGCAACGATTTCCCGGCGCCGTTCAAGCATAAAAAGTTTTTCGAGACTAAGCGAAACTTCTGCCTGACTTTTGGCTACATCACGCTGAGATCCGGAACGGCTCGCATACTCGGCTTGGGCTACGCTTTCAAATTTCTTCAGGATTTCCTTGGTTTCTTCAATGACGGCAATCGATTCATCGGTAAAGTAGAGCTCACTGACGTACTGGGTGAGACGATTCACCACCTCTCGTTTCATGGCGAAATATTTCTGCTTGGCCGCTTCAGCTTCGCGGGATGCCGCTTTGCCCTTTTCAATCAATTTCAACGGGAAAGGGACTTCTTGGGAAACCATGAGACGATTTTCTTGCGGACCCACGCGGGTTTCAGTCATGCTGCCCATGAGGTCATAGCTCGCCATCGGATCAGGAAGAGCGGTTTCCGACCAAACTCTGTTTTTAGCGGCCATCCATTCTGATTTGGCAGCTACAATCTCAGGATTTCTTTCTAATGCGCGATCGATTAGATCTTGAAGATGTATTTCTTCAAGAGCCCAAACAGAGCCCGGGCTCATAATGCCCAGGCATAATCCAAAAACTAACCAACGAAACCATAAGAAATATTTCATAACTCCTCCAAAGGGAAAGACACACATTGCGCCTTAAACTGAACGGCACAATTAACGAAAAGGAGGAGTGATCTAGATGCGCAGGACGCGCAGACTGAGGTAGAGTGGCTGAGGAGAAAAAGATGCTAAAAACTTATCACCCGGTGGAGCATGGGCGTGATGACTAATTGCAATCCCGCTGCTTACCGCCGGGTTGAGTGCTTTCGCATAATTCACATACTGAAGTGTAGATTCAAGCAGGGTTGAAAGCGGCTGAATTTCGGGAGCAATTCCCTGGCACTTCGAAGGCGCAGAAATTTCAGGACAGCAACCATGACATTTAACTTTTTGAATTGTGGGTTGATCGGCAGGCGCCGCCATGGCACACGGACAAACAATCCCCATAAAAACAGGAATCAAAACCGATATTAAAGAAATGATAAGTGTGCGCTTCATGTCTGTCAAAATGGTACATCCGACCCAAGTCAAAGTCAAGAATCGCAATTCAGCAGAGGCTATCTGGCGAATTCTTACTACTGAGAGGTTGAAGACAGAACGACACCTATAAAGGGATGTTCTCTTGATTTTAGATAAGAATCCAAGGGTAAGCCGCTTAAAGCGTCCTACCCTATTTCGGATCAATTGGGGTTTTAATCCGGACTAACTTGCCTTTCACATAGAGATAACTCTCTATGTCATAACGGCAATCGTCTGGTTTACCCCAGTGCGTGAAGGTGGAGTTCCAGATATGAGATGTCAAGGTGACTCTGGCTTAGATGGCACGTTATTAGTTTGCTTGCCTGAGTTTCTTTCACTTAACCAAGCTTCAAAAAGCTTCTTCGCTATAAGCTCATGTAATTCTCTTACGAATTCTGGTGATACTGGTTCGTCTAGTTCAATATGGTTAAAAATGATCTCTTGTTGCTTCCTTTTTGCCATACCCATTAAATTAAGTAATTTGTTGAATTTCGGCAAGGGATTTATTCGAATGGCTATCGAATTCATCAAGCATTGTTCGGAATCGAGCTAACTGGCTAGATTCATCACCCAACCGTACAATTTCTACGAGGCGCCGCAAATGGAAATGCTTTACAATTTCCGGCTGCTGGTTATCTTTAAGAAAGCTTTGAATAAAATCAGGTAATTCCAGCGTCTTAAGCACCCGGGAAATAGAAGACCAATCTTCTCCTGTAATTTCGGAAAGACCACGAATGCTTTTAATGCCGGATGATTCTTGTAGGTCTCGGTAATACGCAGCTTTTTTTAGAGGGAAGCTTTCGAGCCTTTGTAGATAGGTTTGATGCTTTTGCCAAACCTTTTGATCGACCGTCTCGACTTCGGCAAGATCTTTTGGGCGGTCTCCAAAAATAATCTGTTGGCGGCGATGCTGATAGATGCTATAAAAAGATTGCGTATACTGGAAAGTGCGCACCTCGCGTGAATCGTCGAGGGTAAGATAAAGGACCCCATCTGTTACCCTCCGACGAACCAACGTTTTATTTTGTGGTTCGCGGAGGGTAAGATTAGGGGCCCCATTTAAACTCCCTTTTGGGCCTTGTGTCCAAAAGGGAGTTTTTATTTGGCGTCAAAAGGGAATTGAAGGCATTTTTCCGCCGACCCTAGGGAGGAAAAGCGCCCTAATAGCGCGTCAGGAAAAATGACCGGCCCGGAGCGCGCATTCCTAATTTATGCGCGCAGAGGGAATTCCCGTCGACCGCCCCAGTTTTTTCCCTCGGAAAAAATGCGGTGGTGTCCCGATGCATTAGCGGGACACGACCCAGCATCAATGATCCCTTTTAGACATCTTGTCCGAAAAGGGATTTTTTATTGAAGGTCGACGGGAATTGAACAGGAGTAGCCGAGCCCTTTCAATGGAGGCGCGACCTTATGGGAGCGCCGACTTCCGACGAGGCTACGGATGGCCGACCGCAGTCACATTTGGTTTTGCGATAGCGAAACCGGCTTTTTGTGACGGAGGCGCCAAATCCCGTCGACGTGCGAAGAGCGGAACTTCGAGTTCCGCCGAGCCTGACGAAGTCATTGGACTTCGTCCGCCCCTGTTTTTTCCCTTAGAAAAAACGAGACTGGATTTGATTCACCGAAGACTCATTCAAGCGAAGCTATTCCCGCGAAGACTTTCGTCTCAAAAAATAATGCCGGACAAGTTCATTGTCCGGCATTATTCAATGAGTCAAAAAAACCAATCAGGAAAAAAGATTCCCGATAACCCGGAACGGGAAAAGGAGCACTTGTCCGATGGTATAGAAAACTCCCCCGATAATACCGCGGGGATGAGCAGCCACTTCTTCGGACTGCTGCGTCGTGACAGATGTCGTATCGCCGCTGACCAAACTATCATTCGTGGTCGTTGTCGTCACGGTCGTGGTTTTGCTCTTGCTTGCGCAGCCTGATGTTGTAACTGCTCCAAAACTGAGAAAGCACACAAGCGCCAGCGCAGCCCAGCGTTGATTGATACCCGTTATGATTTTCATAGCACACACCCTTTGTCGTGTTCGATAGACACAATGTTTTTAACTTTCAGAAATCGTGAGGTTGTCCTGATTTAAAAAAAAATCTTCGATAACTTTGATCGCTCGGGGAGCGTCGTCTCCAACAGCGACAATTTCCAGCCTTGATTTCCAGGCAGCTCCGAGAATCAGCAGTTCGAGGATACTTTTTCCATCCGCGAGCATTCTTCCTTTTCGAATGGAGATATTAGAGCGGAAAGTCTTGACGCATTGGACAAAACGCGCCGCAAGCCTGAGATGAAACCCCAGCTTGTTAGGCAACGTAACAACTGTTCTCCGGGTCAAAGGCTGTTTTAACTCTGCGGCAGCATCCATCGGCCCTCTTCATTAACGTTGCTTTGAATGAGATATACCGGGCGCAATAATGCGGCACAGTCAGCCTGTTGAGTTTTATGTGCCTGCCTGAGCATCACTTCTTATCCGCCTTCGCCGGGCTTTTGAACTTCCTGATAAAGCTTCACTTTCACAATTCTTACAGAGCGGGCTTCCCAAAATCCATCTTCGTTGTTTTGTGCCGCGTCAACGGCCACTTCATCACCTGCGGCAAGTTCTTTGAGAGAACTTATCTTTTCAAACTTTGTGGTCTCTGCCATCCTGATATCAAAACTCTCTTCAAAGGATGGCTTAGAATGATCATTACCTTTGATCGTGAAAGAACTGCCGTCATCCCGGATGGAAACGACTTCTCCTCTGATCATTTTTGCCTGCGCTGGATAAGGAAAGCTCGCCAGGACAACAAGAGCCACAACCAGCCCCGCACCAGCATCTTTGCCCAGCTTAATCAGCCCGTCTTTAAGAACTTCCGGTAACCCTCGCATGTGTCGCATCAAACACCTCCCTTCAACAACTTTTTGCCTGCTAAATCTTTCCATCCCAGCGGCCGCCCTGGCGTGCAACAAGCGCATCCCAGCCGGACCACAGACGGAAGGGCGGAATCAATCCAATGAGCGCGTGGGTCAGATTCTTTTTAGTTTCATTGTTGTTGAGATATTGCCCGATTCCGGGCCAGATGATAAGCGACGCCAAACCAAAACAGGCTGTTTTACCTGTTATTTTCCCATGAACAGCCGTGTTCGCAGCGAACGCCGAAGCGGGTGTCATTAGAACCATGGTCAGTGCGGCAATCATTAACAGATTTTTTTTCATTTTTAATCCTCATCGTTAACAAGGTTAATCAAAGACTGCGTTTAACTTTTTTCAAAAACTTTCACATGCTCACAGCCAAACTTCGGCCTTAAGGGAAACCGCAGCAGCAAGTTCGCGTCCCCCACGCTAGATTGCTGCCGCGAATCTCCCCTAAGAAAAATTGAAACTGTGACTCTGCCGGGGGCCAGCCGCGTTTCGTCCATTCGAGAACGCATGCATCCCTCCTGAAGAAATTCCTTTTCTTCAAGGACTCCTCAGCGTTGCAGACTGTCTCCAATCTTTGAAATATCGGAGCCAATTCCACGGGTGGTTCCGCTATGACAGCCTGCCGTAAAACCTGCAGCGAAAATAAGAATAAGAACTCCAAACAAAGTTTTCATAAAACTCTTTCTGATCTTAATATGCGATCGACATTCTTTTGATTTGATCTTTGCGTATGTCGTATTCAGTCTGGTTCATACCGCCGGAATCGAGCTCTTTTTTAATCCTGTCCATCTGCATCTTCGCGTTCACTTCATATCCGGCACCTGTCGCGGCTGTCCCGCCGCCCGCGCCGCCCCAGAAAGCTCCGCTGCATGCGGACAAACCAAATGTCATTGCCACAAGCATGAAAGCCAGCACTGTTTTTTTCATTAGCCACCTTCTCTCAATTTTAAATTGTCCGCTTATTAAAATAATCAACACAACAAGTCCTGAATCTTCGATGGCGTCATACGATCCCTTCCCCGGCTTGCTATGCGCCGACGAAGGCAGAACACCCGCAAGAAACAAAATGAGAAGGACAAACAAAAGAGTCTTTCCCGTTTCATCAGACTCATCATGTCTTAAAACGCGGTAGGGGCCAATGGGGTGTTACCCCCAACAGAGGAACTTAGGATGAAAGAAACTAACAAACGCGCAGAGTCTAGCGGGTTCAGCGGACGGTGGATTGAATGCTGTTCTCAATAACACCGGAGGAGATTGCGTGGCGGGTAAGTCCTGCAGTGTCATGAATATTAAGCTTTTCCATGAGCTTCTGACGGTGCTTCTCAACTGTCTTAATGCTGATCTCCAGCTCGAAAGCGATTTCTTTATTTGCTTTTCCTTCAGCGACCAATTGCAGAACTTCTGCTTCGCGGGAACTCAAAATGGATTTATTTTTGATGCGCGCTCCGCTGGATGTAAGAGATTCGCGGTTTTTCTTTTCAAGCCGTTTCGCAATCTCGGGACTGAAGAAAACTTTTCCTTTTTTGACTTCCCGTATAGCCAAAGCCAGCATCTGAGCCGAACTTTGTTTGATTAAATACCCCGAGGCCCCGTGAAGCATCATCTGATTCACATATTCATCATCGCTATGCGCGGAAAGGACAAGGACCTTAGCGGCACTGAAATTTTTTATGATTTGCCTTGTCGCTTCAAATCCGTTCATAAGCGGCATGGCAATATCCATCACAACGACATCAGGGTGAAACTGCCCGGCAAGCTGAACAGCTTCACGTCCGCTTCTGGCCTCGGCAATCACTTGAATATCTTTTTCAAGCTGAAGCACCATCTTGAGGCCTTCCCGGACAACAGAGTGATCATCCACAAGTAAGACGGTAATCATGGTAGGGATCTTACTTTTTATCATAACGGTACCTCCGCATGAATCGTCGTCCCTTTGGATTTGACTGATTCGACCTGAAACCGTCCGCGGACCATTTCAACCCGCTCCCGCATTCCAAGAAGGCCGAGCCGGTTTATTTTCTTTGGAAAAAGAGCGCTTTCCGGATGGAAAGACCGGCCATTATCTTTTACTTCAAGACAAACATAACGCTGCTTTGTGTGCAGGGTCACATTCACGAGGCTCGCGCCGGCATGCTGGGCAACATTCGTAAGCGCTGCCTGCGCTACGCGGTAAAGCACCGTGCGTTTAATAAAGTTTAATTTCTCCACATCAGCGGAAGCTTTGAATTGAACGGAAACTTTCGCGCGCTGTTCGAATTCCTTAATATATGACTGAAGGGCTGGAATTAGTCCCAGGTCATCCAAAAGAGGCGGACGAAGATCACGGGCGAAACGATGAACAATGTTCACAGACTTTTCTACCAGCCGCTGGGTACTGGCAATAATTTTTTTCCGGCCTTTCGAATTGACAAGCGCTTCGACCTGAAGCGTTGCCAGATGAACATTAATGCCCGACAACACCTGGGCAATCTCATCATGGAGTTCGCGGCTGATTTCTCTGCGTTCTTCTTCCTGCGCGAGTATCACCTTTCGGGACAAGCGCCGAAAATGACTTTGCAACGCACGCGCCTCATCTAAGAGACGCTTATGATGCCGATTGCTCTTTTCGAGTCTTTGTTCCGCAGAAACACGCCTGACATTCTCTTGTTTGAGTTTCCGCAGCGCGCCTCGATACCGGAGTGACAGGCTCCTCAGTTTTTTTTTCATTGACCCTTTCGAAAACGTATTGAGTAAGGTCTTCTGGTTATTAACTCGGAATTATCCGGCCAAAGGAACACTTCACTCTATGGGGTACAACCCTACCTGTTTCATGCATCAGGGGATTCAGGGTTTCACCCCATGGAAGTGACTTTGGCATTTGCCTAGTATAGGTCCAAACCTGATCAAGAAGTTATTTAGATGTCCGCCGAAAATGTGCCGCCAGCCATGATCCACGCCGGCAGCATCGTGAAGCGGACAGAACTTGATACCGGTGATTCGTGAAGAAGACGGAAAGATTTGAGCCATTACGGACAACCCAAAGCAATGCAATTTAAAAAGGACGTGTTTATGCATCTAAGTAAAAAGAAATTTTTAATTTTCAGCGCAGCAGCATTTCTTGCCGCAAGCGTTCCCCTCCAGGCTTCAGAAACCGACGAGCGCATCGTGTCCACGTTCCAGGAATCGTACGTTTTTAAAACCCTCCTTAAAGATGCTGATGTCAAAGCCGTCTCTGCTGACGGCGTTGTCACCCTGTCCGGAACCGTGAATAAGCAATCCGACAAAGGCCTGGCGCAGGAGACGGTCGAGAATCTTCCCGGCGTAACCAGCGTCGACAACCGCCTTGAGCTTAAGGCTGAATACCCCGCCGACAAGTCCAATGAATGGCTCGGAATGAACATCAAAGCAGCGTTGATGTTTCACCGTAACGTGAGTGTGACAAACACAGAAGTTTACGTTGAAGAAGGCATTGTAACCTTGCGCGGAGAAGCAGACAGTCTGGCTCAAAAAGAGCTGACAGCTGAGTACGCGAATATTGATGGTGTGCGGGAAGTCAGAAATGAAATGACGGTTGCCGCCGAACCCAGGGAAGCGAAGCAAACCATACAGGATAAAATCGATGACGCCTCTATCACGGCTCAGGTGAAAATGGCACTGGCTACCCACCGTTCAACAAGCGCCCTTAAAACCTCGGTTTCGACAAAGGACGGCGTCGTAACTTTAGGCGGGAAAGCTCAGAACGGCGCGGAAAAAGACCTCGCTTCCAAGCTCGTCAGCGATATTTACGGTGTCAACAGCATCATTAACAATATGACGGTCTAAATTTATTTCAAGCTCTAGAGTGTGCTGCCTCGGGCGTTCCGGCCGGGGCAGCATACTGCAAACGCGGAGGATTCCATGCTCTACACACTTGCAGTCGTTTTGGCGGTCCTGTGGCTCCTTGGCCTGGTCAGCAGCTACACGCTCGGCGGATTCATTCACATTCTGCTTGTCATTGCTGTCATCATGATTCTGGTCAATGTGATCAGCGGAAAAAAACCGCTGTAATCAGGGGGCTGGAAGGAGGGTTGTCATGAACAAGAATAACCTTTTTGCTTTTTTGCTGATCGCTTTCGGCATTGCGGCTTTTACTTACGAAGGCTTTACTTACACGACCCGCGAAAAAGCCGTGGATCTCGGATCCCTTCAGGTCACCACAGAACGGACAAAAAACATCCCGATCTCTCCGATTGTGGGAATCGGCTCTGTCGCGGCCGGCATTGTACTCTTAATGCGGAGTAAGGGCCGATCCTGAAAACGAAACAGGGCTCGTAGTCCCTTCAGAGTCAAGTATAATGGGATTATGAATAGCCTTATCGCTTCCATGCTCTTCTTTTCAGTGCTGCTTTATTCCGGTCCTTCAATGGCCGCAGAATACGGTTATGATCATGACGGCAGCCGAGTCAGTTTCACTCTAAAGCATCTGAATATCATCACCGTGGAAGGCCAGTTTAAAGACTTTTCGGGGAATTTCGAATTTGATGCGGAAGCGATCGAAGATTCTTCTGTCACATTGGTCATTCAGACTGAAAGCCTTGATTCAGCAAACCCCATCCGCGATGCCCAGTTGAAGAGCAGGGACTACTTCTGGGTCAGTAAATTTCCCGAGATCACGTTTGCGAGCACGGCTTTTGGAAATATTCGGGGAAACAGCTTTGAAGTTTACGGAGATCTCACTATCCGGGGAAAAACAGTCACTGCGGTTTTTGAAACACGAATCCTGACGCCTCTCCATGAAATTGTTCCTGGAAAGCCGGTACGTTTCAGCGCCGAGACCTATATTCATCGAAAGGACTTCGGACTGGGAACAGGCCGCTGGTATGACCCCATCACCTACATCACGGGCGAAACTTTAAAGATCAACCTTGAAGTCGAAGGTTTTCAGCTTCCCGCATTTCTGGCTGATGCGTCAACAAACGGGACTTTAAGCTCCTCTTCCGCTCCGGATTTGTAAGAATCATCCAGCCCCCGGGCCAAAGCATCCGAATTCTCAAAAACCCGGTACTCCTTGTTGTCCTGCAGCCCTTGATAAGCCTGGCTTCTCCCCGCAGGCACACTCGAATAGGAAGGCTTCTGCGATACTTTGATCACCTGGTGAGTCACCATGGCCAGCGAAAAAAAAGCCACGGCAAGACCTAACCCGACTCCCGCTTTTTTCTTGTCCATAACAGCCTCCTTCGCAATAACGCACAAGTTACGGCAGTATTATTCTAGGGCATTCGGGGAAGCGGTACTGTGACGGAAATCACAGGATGATGCGCTTTATTTACGCGCAATGTTCAGCGGGGAATTCAGCCATTTCGGGCTGCGTTTTCTTTGAGGTGTAAAAAACCACCAGGGTTTTGAACCCTTGCCGTCCATAAAATAGACAGCACAGATAAAGGTATCGAGAAGGCAGGGGTCATGACGGGTCTTTGTCTTGCGGCATAGCGTTTCATAGAGTTCATAAGGATCTTTGTCCTTGAGATCCTGCGGTGAGCGAAGTCCAAGAACAGCGAAGTCTCCTGCGACCCTGGGTCCCACGCAGGGAATCTGCTGAAAATGAAACGCCCTTTCCGGAGTTGAAGCCTTCCTCATTGAATTTCTTCCAGGCGGGCTTCGTACTGCTTCGCCTGCTTTTGTTTCGACCACAGCGAAGCATACTCCCCTTTCAAACTCAGCAGTTCCTGATGCGTTCCGCGCTCGATGATTCTTCCCTCCTTGAGTACGACAATTTCATCCGCATCAACGACCGTCGATAAACGGTGCGCGATAATAAGCGTTGTATGATTTTTGGACACTTCCTTGAGAGCCGCCTGAATTTCTTTCTCCGTATGCGAATCCAGCGAGGACGTAGCCTCATCAAACAGGAGAATCTGGGGGCGTTTCAAAATCACGCGGGCAATTGCGACGCGCTGTTTTTCGCCGCCTGAGATTTTGAGGCCCCGCTCACCCACAGGCGTCTCATAGCCCATCGGAAGTTTTTCAATAAAATCATGGATACTCGAAATTCGCGCTGCTTTTTTCACAGCTTCTTCATCGCTCTCCGGATTACCGTAGCGGATGTTGTAGCCGATGGAATCGTTAAAAAGCACTGTATCCTGGGGAACAATCCCGATATGCGAACGCAGCGACTTCTGGGCCACGCGGCGGATATCCTGACCATCAATTTTTATACAGCCCGCGTCCACGTCATAAAACCGGAAAAGGAGTCTCGATAGGGTCGATTTTCCCGCGCCGCTTGACCCCACCACCGCCAGTGTCTTGCCCGGCTGAATCGTGAAACTTACATCCTTGAGTATGGTGCGGTCATCAAGATAGCCGAAGGACACCTGCTGGAACTCGACAATCCCCTGGGTCACTTCAAGATCAGGGGCACCAGGATCATCTGAAACACTGGCATGAACATCAAGCAGTTCAAACATCTGGTCCATATCCACAAGGCCGTCCTTGATTTCCCGGTAAACAAAGCCCAGAAAGTTCAGCGGCAGATAAAGCTGAATCATGAAAGTGTTGACCAGAACAAAATCTCCGACCGTCAGAACACCGCTGGCCACGTCCCGGCCCGCCATCAGCATCACAATCGTAAGACCGGCCCCGATAATAAAAGCCTGGGACATATTGAGCACAGAAAGCGCGGCCTGCGTTTTAATCGCGGCGGTTTCATAGCGTTCCTGGGAACGGTCAAAGCGCCCGTATTCAAAATCTTCATTGCCGAAATATTTGACCGTTTCAAAATTCAGGAGACTGTCAACAGCGCGGTTGTTAGCGTCATTCTCCTCGCGGTTCATTTCTTTGCGGAAACGTGTCCTCCAGTTCGTTACGGAAAGTGTCGCCGCGATGTAAAGAACGATGGTAGTGAAAATAACAGCCGCATAGGAAAAGCCAAAATGCCAAAGCAGAACGACCGTCACAAGACCGATCTCAAAGAGCGTCGGAATGATATTGAAAGTCATAAAACGAAGAACGGTCTGGATGCCTCGGGTACCGCGCTCAATCACGCGTGATAAACCGCCGGTTTGTCTGGAAAGATGAAACTCAAGCGAAAGCGCGTGCATATGCTGAAAAGTGATCAGGGCGATCCGTCTCTGGGCGCTCTGCGCAACGTTCACAAAAATATAATCCCGGAGCTCCCCGAAGACCGCGGAAATAATACGGGCTGTCCCGTAGGCAAGAATCACGCTGATCGCCAGATCAAGTGCCTTAGCGCCGGCAGAAAGAGCGTCAATGGCGCCTTTGAGAAGAAAGGGGACGTAAACCCCGAGAACCTTTGCCAGAATCAAAAAAAGGACGGCAACAACAACCCGTATTTTTAAGTCAGACCGGTCTTTGGGCCAAAGATAATGTCCAAGCGTTTTCAGCGTCTTCCAATGGCTGTAGCCGGCACTTGCACCGGTCGTATCAAAACCATGATCCGATTTCATATTTCAAAAGTTCTCCTGGGTGTTCCTTTTCAGCAAAAACGAATCCGGGATTATAACGGGTTCAGAAGATGGGAACGATTTCTTTTTATTTGGGGACGGAAGCGAAACTGAGATCAGGAACTGCAGGAGAGCATGGAGCAGCCGGCCTTGTGACGGGCCCATTCAGGTCTTTTGGCCGCGTACTTTTCCTTGCCTGGCTGATCCTCATAAGGACGGCGCAGGACTTCCAGCAAATCCTGAACTTCTGAGAAGTCCCCTGTCTCGGCCTTTTCTACTGCCAGCTGGGCCAGATAATTGCGCAGAACATATTTAGGATTCACAGCATTCATGCCGCGCCTGCGCTCGGCAGCAGGCACATCTTCAATCCTTAGCCGCTTCAGGTACCGACGCAGCCAGTCGGAGGTGCGGCTTCGGACATCGGGACTTAAAGTTTCGGGCTTATAGTAGGCTCCCATCAGCGGCGACATGAGGGCCTCGTCTGTCACCTCATTCAACGGCGTGACTGCATCAACTTCAGCAAGAGAGCGGTAAAAAATTGTCATATCCACTTCTGCCAAAGGAAGCAGCGTCAGAAGGTCATTCATCAACTCCTCATCCTGACCCTCCTTAAACGTGCTGAGCCCCAGTTTCTCTTTCATCATGCCCTGCCAGACTTCCCGATAGCCCTGCGCGTAGTCATCAAGAATCTCCTGCAAAGGCTGAACCTCACCAATCAAAGGACAGATCGCGTTGGCCAGCATAGCGAGGTTCCACTGCGCGATCAGAGGCTGATTCGAATAGCGGTAACGCCGCCCTCCCGCGTCTGTGGTGTTGGGTGTCCAGTCAGGGTCATAGTTTTCGAGCCATCCGTAAGGTCCGTAATCAATCGTGAGTCCAAGGATCGACATATTATCGGTGTTCATCACTCCGTGAACAAATCCTACGCGCATCCAGTGAGCAACCATCAGTGCTGTTCTTTGGCACACTTCGCGGTACCATTCAAGCATAACCGCCGGTGACCTCTGACCCAGATGAGGGAAATCCGTTTTAAGAGTGTAATCGACCAGTTTCTGAAGGACTTCGTTTTCCTGGCGGGCGGCGAAAATCTCAAAATTCCCGAACCGTGTGAACGACGGGGCCATACGGCAAACGACAGCTCCGGGTTCCTCTTTGGGATTGCCATCGTAAAACATATCACGGATCACCGGCTGCCCTGTTGTGATCACACTCAAAGCGCGCGTTGTTGGAACGCCGAGATGAAACATGGCTTCGCTGCATAAAAACTCACGGATCGATGACCGCAGAACAGCCAAACCGTCGGCAAGGCGGGAATACGGCGTTAAACCCGCGCCTTTCAGCTGAAGCGTCCAGCGCTCGGACTTCCGGTTAATGACATCTCCGAGATTGATCGCGCGGCCATCGCCCAGCTGCCCGGCCCAGTTTCCAAACTGATGGCCCCCGTAACACATGGCAAAAGGATCCATACCGGGAAGGACACGGCTGCCGGAAAATACGTCCAGAAAGCCTGAAGATACGCAGGTTTCGGGAGAAAGGTTCACCAGTTCTGCTGCTTCCCGAGAATACGCTGCAAGGCGGGGCCGGGGAGCTTTCACAGGCTGAACTCTGGAGTAACAGGCACCCCAGACTTGCCGCCGACGGTCAGAAAGTTCGGAGTCCCCGGGCAGATCGCGGGTAAAGCGATTATCAAAAACGAGAGATTCCAGATTCAAAAAATTATCGCTCACGAAAAATCCTTGTCGATTTAAGGCTTAAATTTTTGGGGCGGATAGAAGCCCAGCGGTCTTCTTCTCTCAGGCGGGGAAAAACTCTTTCTGTTGAATATCCATTTTCAAGCGCGATCTTCTGAGCCAGTTCGTATCGATTTAAAACCTCATCCCCCGCAATATGGAAAATCCCGATTTCCTCCGAACACGCGACAGCCATGACCCGGGCAGCCAGATCTTCTCCCCGAATCGGACTGCGCCATTCATCCGTAAAGTAATGCGTGGGCTTGCCTGCCCGGATTCTTGTAAGCAGAAAATCACGCGGGCCTTTGCGCCCCTGAAGGCTGTCGCCGATCACAAGACCCGGCCTTAAAATCTGCCATGAAAGCGCCGAATCCTGAACAAGCTTTTCGGCCGCCAGCTTTGTCCGTCCATAAACGTGTTTGGGTACCGGAATATCCTCTTCTCCGTAATTTCCGTTCTCACCGTCGAAAACATGATCCGTTGAAACATAAACAAACCTTTTGAGACAGGAAATCTCTCCGGCAGCGGCAAGAAGATTCCGGGTCCCCTCAACATTGATGCGCTCCGCCATCGAAGGAATCTGTTCACAGAGGTCTAAATCGCACATGGCCCAGGAATGAATAAGCACTTGAGGCTGATAGTTGTGAAGCAGCGGGCGCAGAGCTTCAAGACTATCCGCTTCCAGCCGTTTAACCTGAAGCCCTTGCAGCCCCAAATGTTCCTCTCTGTAAGTACCCAAGGTTTCAGGAAAAAGCTCCGCGGCTTTCCTGAAAATATTCCAGCCAATAATCCCGTTTAATCCTGTAACGAGTATTCTCACAAAAACACTTTTCCTTCGTTGAATAACGGCCCGTAGACCTGGTCATTTTGCAGGGCTTGGGCATTGTAAATCATTCTTTTGCCGGGTACCTTATTAAAAGTACGAAAATAAGTTTTTCAGCGCCCTGAAACTTTTCAATTAAGGGCATTAGCCATTCAGGGAAAGACATGCTTCCTGCGTATCTTTTCGATCCTGGGAATTACACGGCAAACAGCTACGCGTGGCCCTACCTTATAGCGGGTATCCTCACGCTTGGTATCGCTATTACTGTTTCGATACGTGAAAAAAGAAGCTGGAACACTGCAGCTTTCTTTTTCCTGATCGTGACCGCGGCAACATGGCTGTTTTGTTATCTCGGGGTCATCCTTTCAGCAAACGCGTCCACCGCTTACGCGTGGAGCCGCATTCATACCAGCATTATTGTCACCATCCCGGTGATGGTGCTCATGTTTGCACTTTCAGCGGTTGGAAAATTCAGAGAATCAAAAAACTGGTTTCTTCTTTCAGCGCTTCTTTCTGCGGGATTTGTCTGCTCTGTCTGGACCACTTCGTTTTTCGTCCTCGAACCTTCGCGGTACTTTTGGGGTTACTACCCCCGGTACGGAGTTTTCAGTTTTTTGTTCATCGGCTATTTTTTCTTTGTTTTGCTTGGAAGCCTCTGCCTTTTTTACAAAGAAGGGAAAAAGACGGCTTCCCCGCTCACGCGCAAACGGCTTCAGATTTTTTTCTCGGCTTTCCTTGTCGCCTACTTCGCCTCGGTCGATTTTCTGCCGATGTGCGGCGTAGAAATTTATCCTTTCGGGTATATTCCCTTTGTCTTAGGGCTCTTTCTTCTTGCCTACGGTGTCATCTGCTATCGTTTGACGGACATTACTCCCTCCTACGCGGCCGAGCAGATCATAAAAACAATGCCAAATGCACTTCTCGTGATTGACAGGGAAAACAAGGTGCGTGTCGCCAATCAAAAAGCCGAAGAGCTTTTCTCAAAAAATGGTGGTCCTTTAATAGGAACATTGATCACAGCCTCTGGCATTCCCTTTTTTCAGGAAGCTAATCTAAAACGCCTTCTCGAAGTGGCCTCGATCAACACTTATGAAATTGGCTTCGTTTCCCCCTCAGGGGCCGACCTGACAGGCGTCCTCTCAACCTCCATCCTTCAGAACAAGTCGGGAGACAACATCGCCATCATCTGCATCTTCAAGGACATCACCGCGCGCAAGGAAAAAGAAAAGCTCCTGATAGAAAGGGAAAATCACTACCGCCTGCTGGCTGAGAACGTCACGGACCTTATCTGGACAATGAACCGGGACTTCCAGTTCACCTATGTGAGTCCTTCTGTCGTCAACCTTCGAGGGTATAGCCCCGACGAGGCCATGCAGCAAACGCTTGAAGAAACATTTACCGTGGCCTCTCACGGTGCAGCCTTTAAACTTTTCAGCGAACTTCTCGCAGCGAAAACGATGGGGACAGCGTTTGAAACCACGTCGATTGAACTCGAGTACCGCTGCAAAAACGGAATGGCGCTTCCGGTTCAGCTTAAGGTTTCATTTGTTCCAGGCCAGAATGGGATGCCGGATCAGATTCTGGGCATTTCAAAAGACATCACAGAACTGGAACACACAAGAAAGGATCTTGAGGCGGGTGAAAAACAATACCGGGAACTGATTCAAACACTGTCTGAGCCGGTCGTGACGCTGGATCACCAGGGGTGCGTGGCTTTTATCAACCGGGCGGCCGAGAGACTGCTGGGCTTTCCCAACGATGAACTCAAAGGCAAACACATCGCGAAAGCCAAGCTTTTCAGTGAAACTTCCCTGCCGGCAGCAATTCAGGAAGTCGGCGCCATCATCCTCGGAAGAAATCCATCCTCTTTCTCTATTGAAGTATTGAGCCGTAGTGCCCAACCCATTCCGGTCGTTGCTTCTTCTCGTATCTATCGCCGAAGCAGAAATCTGTTTTATATCGAACTGTTCCTGACTCGTTCAGAAACGCAAAAAGCCGCTTAAAAAGCGCCTGAAGAAACGCGTCAGCGAGACACAAGGATTTTACGGATTTCGGGGTGGTTCGCCAGCGCGGGATTCTGTTTGACCGCTTTTTTTACCGCTCCAATCATCTGATCCGGCATTCCAAGCTTATCGTAAATGCGGGCCAGGCTGAGAAAAGAGCCTGGATCTTCAGGAACGAGTCCGGTTAACGTTTCAAACGCCTCTACAGCTTCGGGCAGCTTGCCCATCGCTTCCAGACGGTTGCCAAGCTCCAGATAAATGACCGGATACTTCGGATATTTCGCTGACATTTTTCGAAGTATTCCGATTTTCTCGTCATCTGTTCCCGTCTTCATCGTGATATCAACAATCCGCGTCATAATCCCAAAAGACTGTCCGCCTCTTTTTTCAAGAATCTTCTCAAACAGAGGGGAAGCCTCCTGCCACTTCTCGCCAAAGAATAGCGCTTCCGCAACGGCCTCCTGATAAGCTTCATTGTCAGGATCAAGTGCAAGGGCCTGGCGCGCGGATTCAAGTGCCTGATCGTAGGCTTTATCCTTCATAAAAATCTGAGAAAGACTGAGATGAGCTTCCGCTATCGAGGGATCCGCATTAACCGCAGACAAGAGCTTGCCTTTAGCTTCCTCTGTTTTGTCCAACCGAAGATCCAGCATTCCTGACAAAGCAAGCGTTCTGGGGTTGTCAGGAGCCATCGACCGGGCAATCCCAAGCACTTGTTCTACGTCACGATACATTTTTTTCGCCATGAGCCCCGATGCGACTTCATGATAAAAATGTAAATTATCAGAAGGGCTGGGTTGAATATCCATGGCTTCATAATCAAAATTTCTGAGCGCGTTTAGAAACACATAATTCGTGTCAAAGGTGCGTGCGTATAAATTGCGAGGCGCCGAAAATTCAAGCCGTGGAAGATTGTCCGTATGAATCTGAGCTTTACTCGACAAAAGACGGATCTGATGATCATCAAGCCAGAACGAAGAAATAAGTGCCTCTGGAGAGCGGATGCCGTGAGGGGCAAGGTCCGCGACAACAAGAGGATTACTTAGAAAACGGTTTTTTACCCTCTCAAAATTGATTTTCATCGGTTCCGTGTATCCCATCAGCATAAGATCAGGATAATAGGATGTCCAAAGCTGAACATAAGGAAAAGCCTCAGAAAATGTCTTCATAATCATGCTTAGATCCTCCGGCGACATGCTATAAGCATGGAGCCACTGGCAGACCATCCCGCCCTTATTCAGCCGCTGTTTCATGGTTTCAAAATGCTGCAGAGAAAAAAGGTTCGCGACTCCAGCCATCCAGGGATTGGAAGGCTCAGAAATAATGACATCATACTTGTCCGGGCTCACAAGAATGAAGTTGCGGCCATCATTGACATATTGGTGAACACGCGGATCTTTAAGAACCCCCCGGTTGAGATCAGGAAAAAAATCAGACGCTTCAACAACCGCTTTTTCAAGCTCGACGCTGTCAATGCGCTCAACAGGATGAGCGGCGACAGCCGCGAGCGTCGAAGCGCTGCCCAGTCCGATCACGGCAACTCTTTTTGGATTTTCATGAAGAAGAAGCGGCAGATGACCAAGTAAATACTGCGTAAAGGCATCGCTGTTTGAAGCATCCACTTTCCCGTTCACGGCTAAAGACACATTGTCTTTAACTTTCGCAACACTCACGGTCGCGCTCAAGCCTTCCTTGTAGAAAAGAATCTCCCGCTCTCTAAGGGAGGCCAGAAACTGGTCCTTGGTCAGCCCCACAATTCTTGTCGGGTTAACCGCTGTATCGCTGGCAATCACGCTTTTATTCCAGGGTTCCACACGTATCCCCATAAAAACAACAAGCAGCAGCGCAACCCCTCCGGCCGCCATTCGAATTTGAATTCGGTTTTCAGGCATCATCACAAAAGTCAGAACACCGATCGCCGCGTTAATCGCGGCACCTAGAAAAAGCGTCTGCTGAATACCGATCGCTGGAACGATAAAAAACCCGGTCAAAGCGGCTCCAAGAATCGTGCCCGCGGTATTGGAGAAGTAGGCTACGCCGACATCCTTTCCTAGTTTTCCGCTGCCCCGGTAAGCCTGAATAAAACAGGTAAATAAAGCGCCGATAAAAACGGTTGGAACGAGCATGACGGAGGCGCATATCATAAAGCGGCCAAGCTCCATCCAAAGCATTTCTCCCTTGGCGCCGCTGAAGACCTGCACAAACCAGTAAGGAATATCATCGAACTGGTTGATCCCCCAGAGAACGGAAACTGCGGTCAAAAGCTGCATCATCGAAAACGCAAAGAAATCCATCTTCCAGCGGCGGGCCGCGAAACTGAAAAGATAACTGCCCAGAGCGATTCCCAAAAGAAACGTCGCGAGCATGACCGAGAATGCGTATGTGGAACTGCCGAGAACAATCGCCAGCACACGCGTCCAGCCGATTTCATACATCATCGAAACCGCGCCGGAACAACCAAACAGGAAAAGCATGCCGGTCATCATCAGGCTTCGTTTCTCATCAGGAGCTTCAGTCTGTTCAGACGGCTGCACAGTAGCTGCCGAAGGCGTCGGCTTCGCTTTCGCAGGCACATCGTTTTTCCCGAAATCCTTCATCGCGAAAAAAATAATCAGGTTGGCCGCGCCCGCGAGATACACGGTTTGCCAAACGCCAAAATGATAAAGGGAGTAGAAGCCGCTGAAAACAACTCCCACAACCGCGCCTAGCGTGTTCAATGCGTAAAGAAGTCCCACATAACGGGCAGTGTCAGCGCGGTGATTGACAAAATACCGGGAAACAACAGGAAGTGTTCCGCCCATGAGAAATGTGGGAACAAAAAGTGCGGCAAAGGCCATCGCAAATTTAAAAAGCGCCGCGGTCAGATAGTCAGGACTGAAGGCGTGATACAGGCCGACATGAAAAAACTCGATGAGCTTCCATAGAAGAGGGGTGATAAAGGCATACAAAGCGACCCCGCCTTCAAGCCACGCGTAAATACGGACGGGATGCCGGGATTCAGTATCGATACGGCGGCCGAAATAAAGCGCGCCCAAACCGAGGCCCGCCATGTAACTCGAAAGGATGGTGCTCGTCGCAAAAGTGGTATTTCCAAAAACCAGAGACAGAACACGCAGCCAGGCGACCTGATAAATGAGACCGCAGGCACCTGAAAAGAAAAAGCAGAAGAGAAAAAGAGATTTAAAACGCGGTTGGTTTGAAACAGTTTTCTTCAAAAGATTCCTCCGGGCATGCGGCCAAGTTTAACTATAAAGTTCGGTGTCTTAGGCAGCAAACTTTAACGGGCCGCATGCCCGGAAGTGCTTTAACCCTGCTGGGACTGCTGAGGCGCCGCAGGAGGTGCATCACCGCGGGCCTGATCATGTGAACGCGGGTTGCGCGGTCTGCGGTTGTTATTCCAGTTGCGTGAACGTCCGCCTCCGGGCCGTCTGCGGTGGTGACGGCTGCGGTCACGATCTCCTCCCGAACGGGAAGAGCTGTGTTCTCGTGGTTCGATAACAATCGTCTTTTTCTTGGGCTGAGGCTTCAGCCAACCGAACAGCTTGCTCCAAAGCGAAGGCTTTTTCTTGGGTACAAACGTCTCGACGCCATTATCGCGCCAGCCTTCAGTGCACGAGCGATTAGAGCGGTCACGTCCACCATCACGCCCACCGCGGCCTCCGCGGCCGCCTTCCTGACGGGTCGTGCGACGGCGCTGACCTTCTCCCGGGGAATCCGCTTCGGTGACCACAATCTCGCGGCCTTTGAAATCGTGGCCGCTGAGCTCAAGCGCCATGGCGGCATCCTTGCTTTCAACCATCTGCACAAAACCATATCCTTTGGACTTACCGCTTCTCTTGTCGACGACAACAGTGGCTTCCTCGACCGGCCCGTATTTCTCGAACAAAGTTTTCAATTCCTCACTGCTGGCCTCAAAACTCAGATTACCGACGAAAAGTTTGGTTTTCATAGTTCTTTATCACTTCCTGTTGGGGTTATCGATGCATTCCGGTAAAAACTTCGGACAATCAAGGCTTCTTTGTTGTGCCGGGATTACATAATCCCCTGTCGCCTGTAGGAACCCGGCTTGTGACGCATTCCTGAGCCGTCTCTTTTGCGCGCGGCCGAGAGCCAAATCTTCCGTAATCGCATCGTGAACGGTCGGACCTTTCGGTCCCCCCATTCTTTCCTTGCTGATGAAATAGCCGTTTTCGTGTTCTAATCAGTATCCGGACGGCTTAATAAGTTAGTAATAGTATTAGGATTACGTCTTTCTTGCAAGAGTTGGTTGTTTTTTCAGGAAAAATGTTTTTGCATGAGAACTGGCAGGGAAATAGGGTCCAAAGCCCAGAGATCTCTGAATCCTCCCCCCACGGAAAGCCCTTTTACTTTCTTCGGCCGCCAACCATCAAGTTTTAAGTCATTTCAATCGTTACTCTTAATATGAAAAATCCCAAAAATACCTTTGGTCTGGTCTGCACGGGAGGCGGCGCTCACGGCGCTTATCAAGTCGGCGTCCTGAAATACATCCATGAACATTTTGGAGAGGGTGAGCAAAGCCCCTTCCAGGTCTTTACGGGCTGTTCCTGCGGGTCTCTTAACACCAGCTTCTTCGCGGCACAATCTTTTGACGCAAAAAAAAGCAGGCTCTGGCTTGAAGAGCTGTGGCTTGGTTTTCACATTCCCAGCTATCACGGCAACATCCTGCACAACTCAACAAAGCTTTTCTGGAGACAATGGCGTAAACCCAAGGAAGAGCGTCACCCGACCTGGTCGCTTTTGGACCCTGTCCCCATGCATGAAGTCATTCAAAAAGGATTTATTCGAGAAAATCTGGAGCGTTCACTGCGTGAGGGAAGCTCGCTAGGCATCGGCGTTGTCGCGACAGAGCTCGTCTCCGGACGATGCACATGGTTTATAGAAGGCCCCAACGCGAAACCCTGGAATCTCTTTCACTCGATCGGAAAAACCGGCCGAGTCACAATGCCGCACATCGCGGCCAGCTGCAGCGTCCCGGTTTTCATGCCGCCCGTCAAAGTGGACGACCGCTATTTTCTCGATGGCTCAATTGCGCTGAGCCGCCCTCTGAGCGCGGCTATCGCCATGGGCGCAACCCGTGTACTGAGCATTTCGACAGAGAAACCTGTTCCCGATGACCTGCCGAGCTACTCCCATCATTTCCGCCCGCGCATCAGCAACGTCGTGCGCATGCTCTTAAACCGGCTCAGCTATAACGGGGCGATTGATGAGGCCAAGGAAATCGAGGCGTTCAATCAATTCTACGATGCGCTCTCAAAGAAAGCGCTCCGGCTCGGCAAAGGGGAAGACCCTTTGCCGTTGTTTCACAAGGAAGCTCTCCCCTATCATTACCGCCCGACGGAGATTCTTCAGATCCATCCTTCAAGAAGAATTCAGCCGATCTCCACAAATGCCGAATACGGACGGGGGGAAAAAGTAAAACGCCGTTCAACGCGTTTTATGTTCCACGAAAAGTTTATTCGTGAATTGATCCATCTCGGCTATGAGGATGCCGCAGCGCAGCGTAAAGATCTGGATGTTTTTTTTCGGGGTCCCGGGAAAACCAAAAGCGGCTGGCGCTCGGTTCTGGGGCTTTAAGCAGACTAAAAAAAGCGGTTAAGAATAAGCGCTGTCAAGATCACCTGCGGCAAGCTCAGGGCGAGCATCCACAAAGCTGATTTCCTGCCAAGATTTTTCCAGATTAACCCCACTTCCGTGTAATCCGTGACCACACCCGCCATAAGAAAGGCAAAGGCGTTGCCGAACGCTCCCGTTTTCTGATAAATCGTAAATGCCAGCGGAGAGGTCCCTTCTGAGCAGATTTCCAGTACTGTTGCGAAAGCCAGAGTGACAAACAGCCCTGTCACATTCGGACCAAGAAACCGGTCAAACCAGTGCGCGGGAACAAAAGCAGCGGCCAGAGCGGAGAGGAAAACTCCAAGAAGTATCCAGAACAGAACCATCCCAATGAGCATTCTGATACTTGCCCAGACTTTGACCGCCCAAACCAGAAATCCCGTCTTTGTCATCTGGAAGTTCCGAAGCCTTTCCCTCAAGTCGCGGCGAATTGAAAAATCCGCTGTCACTTCAAACGAGTGGGCATTGACTTCAACCCATCCCTTTTTTTCCAGCTGCTGAAACAAAAGCCCCGTGACAAGCGCAATCGCCAAAGCCAGCAGTACGATCAGAAAACCTTTCCAGCCGAAGAAACCGACAAGCAGAAAGGTCACAGGTAAATTAGCCCAGGGACTCGCAAGGAGAAAGCTGACAACGGCGGCGCCTGAAGCGCCCTTGCGGTGCAGGGCCATGGAAAGCGCTAAAATGCCGTGATTACAGGCACTCATAAGAAATCCGAGTCCCACCGCGTAAAAAACAGTTGAAGGACTTTTCCGGGATAAATGTTTGGATATGTATTCTCCTGGAACGGACGCGTCAATAATCCCGCCAAAAAAGAACCCGAGCAAAACAGGAAGCATCATCATGGAGATAAATTCGAGAACAGTTTCACGGAAAGGCACGAGCGGAGAAAAAAGATAAGAGCCGGCAAAACCCGCAACAATCAGCGCAATCAGTATAGCCAGAGGCTGAAGAAACCAGGGTTTGCTTTTTCGCGGCTTGGGCGCGGCACAGCATGAATGTTTTTTATCATGGGAATTCATGAATGCATTTTATCACGCCGCGCAAGCAAAACGCCAAAAGAGACCAGGAAGCGTGAAAGTGCAGCGGAAGGCAAAGAGTGCGCCCGACTGGAATCGAACCAGTGACCCTTTGCTTAGAAGGCAAATGCTCTATCCAACTGAGCTACGGGCGCATTAAAACCGGAATTCAAAAGTGAAGGCTAAAAAGCCTGGCGAGTCATCACCGCCATAACAGCAAAGTACTGCCAAGCGCGCTTGAAGCGATGCAGTATAAAGCCAATGAAATCATAAGGCAAGACGGGAAGGAGTTTTGGCTCGTCGAATTTTCTCCCAATCCAGCGCTGTTGAAACGATGGAATCAAGCTGCGAGTGCTGCGGCTTCCACCCCAGCTGTGACACCAGCTTTGAAGGATCCGCGACAAGACTGGGGGGGTCGCCGGCCCTGCGTTCCAGAAACTCGATATCGGGCTGCACCCCAAGGTATTTTCCAATCGACTGGATAACTTCCAAAACAGAATATCCCCGGCCAGTACCGACATTAAAACTCTGGCCGCCTTCCAAAGTCTGTGACTCAATCACTTTCACATGAGCGGAAGCCAGGTCGAGCACATGGATATAATCACGCACGCACGTCCCGTCCGGGGTCGGATAATCCCGGCCATAAACCTGAACTTTTCGGCCTGCGAGTATGGCTTGGGCAACTCGCGGAATCAAATGCTCTTCCGGTTCATGATCCTCCCCGACTCCCCATTCAACACAGGCGCCGGAGGCATTAAAGTAGCGCAACGCGAAAGTGCGCAGTCCAAGGGCTTTTCCGCTGGAATGCAGAATTTTTTCATAAGCCAGTTTTGAAGAGCCGTAAGCGCAAGTCGGCGCGTAAGGCGTCGTTTCGGCAATAGGCATTTTGGGAGCGAATCCATAAACAGCGGCCGTCGAAGAAAACAAAAAAGCCTTAACTGGATACCGGGCGCAGGCAACGATAAGACTGCAGCTGGCGCCAAGATTATTATTCCAGTAGAGGTCGGGATCCTTGACGGATTCTCCCACGCTGATGTAGCCGCCTAGATGGATCACCGCATCCGGGCGATGCTTTTCAAATACATTCAAAACGCTTTCCGTATCTTCAAGAGCCACTCTCTCAAGAACACGGCCTTCGACACGGTAGGGTTTTGAACGCCTGAGGTCGTCGAGAATAACCGGTTGATGTCCGCAGGATTCAAGATATCGAACAATGTGCGCGCCAATGTAACCTGCGCCGCCAGTCACTAAAACTTTCATGATTTTAACTCCTCCAGATAAGGATGGATTTCGTCGGCAAAGGCCCTGACGCCTTCTTGCCAAAAGGGCAGCTCCACCCGGGGTTCCCTCCCTGTTTCCAGCACGGCGGAGACAGGGCGCTTCGCCGGCCGGGGAAACTCGGCAGTGGAAACAGGCTGAACTTTGCTTTTTAAACGCAGCAATTCAAACAAACAGGAAGTCAAACCGCACCAGCTGGTACCGCCGCTCCCGGCCAGATGATAAAGACCCCGCGTCCGGCTTTCAACAAGCTTTCGAATGCCCTGCGCCAAATGGGGCGCGTAAGTTGGAGAACCTAATTGGTCTGAGACAACACGAACATCACCTTTAAGCCCCAAGCCGATCATCGTCTTGCAGAAATTCTTGCCCGTGACACTGTAGACCCACGCCGTGCGGACAATCAGATGCCGGGAATTATGCTCAGCGACTTCTCTTTCCCCATTCAGTTTGGACTTACCGTAAACAGACAAAGGGTTCGGCACATCATCCTCGCGGTACGGCTTTCCAGCCAGACCGTCAAAAACATAGTCGGAAGAAACATGAAGAAGGGGGATACTTTTCTCTTCGGAGGCAATAGCAAGGTTGCGGGGGCCTGTCACATTCGCCTTAAGGGCCGCTTCTCCATCCGTCTCAGCCTGATCAACAAAGTTATACGCGGCCGAATTAAAGATCCAGTCGACGGGATGACGTCCCAGAAAACTGCGGACATCTTCCAAGCGCGAAATATCCAATTGATCACGCCCGGCGGCCAAAACCTGATGATCCGAAAAAACTTTTTGAAGAGCCTGCCCCAGCTGACCCTGGGCGCCTGTAATCAGAATTTTCAAATACTACCTCTGCTCCAGCATACGGAGCAGGTGCATACCGTACTCGTTTTTCTTTAGCGGCTCAGCGATGCGCCGAATGTCCTCCGCTGTAAGATAACCTTTTTTATACGCAATCTCCTCAAGACAAGCGGCTTTGAGGCCCTGACGCTCTTCGATCACCTGAATAAACTGCGCCGCTTTTAAAAGCGACTCATGAGTGCCGGTATCGAGCCACGCAATTCCCCGGCCGAGTTTTTGCACATGGAGTTCGTTCCACTGAAGATAAACACGGTTAACATCGGTAATTTCAAGCTCCCCTCGGGCGGAGGGTTTGAGTTCGGCCGCAATGTCCAACACTCGATTATCATAAAAATAAAGCCCCGTCACAGCCCAGTTGGAACGAGGCTGTTGTGGCTTCTCCTCAATACTGACCGCTTTTCCGGAAGAGTCAAAATCCACGACGCCATACCGCTCTGGATCACTCACCTGATAGCCAAACACGGTCGCGCCTTTGGACCTTTGCGAGGCTGAAAGAAGCAATTCAGGCAACCCGTGGCCGTAAAAAATGTTATCCCCGAGGACGAGAGCGACAGAGTCATTGCCTACAAAGCTCCGGCCGATGATAAAGGCCTGCGCCAGCCCTTCCGGCTGAGGCTGAACAGCATAAGAAAGGCGAAGCCCGAAATCACGCCCGTCACCCAGAAGCCGTACGAAACTATCTTGTTCATGAGGCGTGGTAATCACCAGAATATCGCGAATACCCGAAAGCATTAAAACAGATAGAGGGTAATAAATCATCGGTTTATCATAAACAGGCATCAGCTGCTTACTGACTGCGCGAGTCACGGGATAAAGGCGTGTTCCAGAGCCTCCAGCAAGAATAATTCCCTTCATGACTTCTTCCCTTCTGTCCCGGAAGAGACTCCGAGCCGCTCTCTTGTGTATTTGCCTTCCTGAACATGCTTCGACCAGGCTTCGTTTTCAAGGTACCACTTCACCGTTTGCACAATGCCGGTCTCAAAATTATGTTCCGCGCGCCAGCCGAGTTCTTTTGAGATTTTTTCGGCATCAATTGCGTAACGTCGATCGTGGCCCGGGCGGTCTTTAACAAACACTTTCAAATCCCGGTAACTTTGGATACCCCGGTCCGCAAGTGCCGGATTATTTGCAGCCGGACGGAACTTTTCAAGGGTATCGCACAAAGCATCCACAATATGAATATTCGCCCTCTCATTATTGCCGCCAATATTGTACTTCTCTCCCAGCCGGCCCTTCCGGTATGCAAGATAAATACCCGAACAATGATCTTCAACATAAAGCCAATCACGGATATTCATACCGTCGCCGTAGATCGGCAAAGATTTGCCTTCGAGCGCATTTAAAAGAACCAGCGGAATCAGTTTTTCAGGATATTGAAAGGGACCGTAATTATTAGAGCAGTTCGTAATGAGCCCCGGAAGTTTGTACGTTTCATAATAAGCTCTGACAAGGTGGTCGGCTGAAGCCTTGGAAGCTGAATAAGGGGAATTCGGCGCGTACGGAGTCTGCTCCGTAAAAAACCCTTCTGCGGGTAAAGAACCATAAACCTCATCAGTCGAGACATGCAGGAAACGAAAGCTGCCTCGACGGACTTCATCCAGATTTGAGAAATGGGCCAGCGCGGTATGCAAAAGGACAAAGGTACCGACAACATTCGTGTGAATAAAATCACCGGGACTGTCAATAGAACGGTCGACATGGCTTTCCGCCGCGAGATTGAAAACACCCGAAGGGTCGTAATCCTTGAAAACCGACTGCATTCGGGGAGCATCCGCAATATCCGCATGAACGAAGGCATATCGAGGATCAGAGGACACGGCCTCTAGACTGGCAAGATTACCCGCATAGGTCAGCTTATCGACGACTACAATGCGGGCTGCTGTGTGACGCAAAAGGTAACGCACAAGGTTCGACCCGATAAATCCGGCACCGCCTGTCACGATGAATGTTTCCTGCGTCATATGTTTCCGTTCTTGTTTAAGCTCTTGGGGGAATAGCAGTTAGAGATTTCCCCGAAGTATAGACGAGGATGAGACAAACTTCAAACTTTCGCTTTGCGCCGATCTGGCGGCAAAAGACGGCTCATATCCGAAGGAAGAGGATCTTCAAAGGCCATCTTTTCACCGGACATCGGGTGCGGAAAACTTAAAAAAAAGGAGTGAAGTGCTGGCCTTCCAAAAGCCCTGTTCCACTCCTCCCAGGCATGCTCTCCATACTTTGAGTCTCCGAGAATCGGATGCCTCTCGGCAGCGGCCTGAACTCGGATCTGGTGCGAACGTCCGGTCTCCAGTTTGATTTCCACAAGACTGATCTCTCGTCCTGAAAAATTTGACACGTTTAAAACAAGCAAACTTAGTTGTGCCTCTTTCGCGCCCGGCGTCCCCCGTCGAGCGACACGGGATTCATTTTTTTCTTCATTCTTCACCAGATAGTGATGCCATCTTTCAGCCGTTCTTGAAAATCTTCCCAGAACCCACGCCTTGTATCGGCGCTCAAGGAGTCCTTCCTGTAAGGCCGCAGTCAGTCGGTCAGCGGCTTTTGAGCGCTTGGCTACAATCATGATTCCGGATGTATTCCGGTCAAGTCTGTGAACAAGCCCCACATAATGCCTTCCGAAATGGTCTCTCAGCCAATCCACAAGACTGGGTTCCTGCGAAACATCCCCCTGGCTCAATAAGCCCGCGGGCTTGCTCAAAACAACCAGGTGAGTATCTTCAAACAGAATGCGGGGACTCGCTGACAAGGTCACGAAAACACTCAGCGTTTTAAAATCTGATGAAGAAATCTGATGAAGAATTTGGGGGTCACGCCATAAAGAAATGCAATCAAGGCCCATCTTCTGGTCACATAAACAACAGACTTGCGTGCTTTAAGCGCGCGGCTTATTTGAACCGCCGCTTTCTCACAGCTGGCCACCCAAAACTTAAGCCTGGCGCCGGCGATCATGGCCGTTTCAACAAAACCAGGCCGGATGTCTGTCACATGAATTCCGAGAGGTCTCAGTTTAAAACTGAGGCCCTCCATGTAAGTGGCCATAAAGGCTTTTGAAGCGCTATAAGCGGGGCTCCTGGGACTTCCAAGAAGAGCTGCAATCGATGAAACGGCGGCAAGATGACCTGATCTCTGTTGAATAAAATACCGGGCTCCGAAACCCGCCAACGCCATGAACCCCGCAGCGTTCGTCTGGATAGTTTCCCATTCCAGGCCCCACTCAAGATCTGGATTCGGCCGGTTAATTCCGGAATTGATCACCAGCAAATCCATGCCGCCCATCTTTGAAATAAGTTCGTTCAAACCCTTGACCGATTCCTCGAACTTTGAAATATCCATGGCTTGAATGAAGGAGGGATGTGGAAGATCCGACTGCAGCTTTTTAAGCAGATCGATGCGGCGGGCAGTTAAACCGAGCGTATACCCCTCACTTGAGAGCTGTCGGGCAAGCGCGTGTCCGATCCCGGAACTGGCCCCGATGATAACGGCTTTGGGGCTGACTCGCGAAGGATGGGACACCGGCATAGTTCAGGACGTTGCGTCTACTGCCGCCTTTTCGGCAAGGCGCTGAAGCGGGGAAACAGCAGGCTGAGCAACGGGGTGCGGCTTGAAAACAGATGGCTGAACTGTTTTCGAAAAAACCGAGGCAACAGGAACCCTGGCGAGAGTCAGGGGAAGAATGCGGATCTTTTCATTACGGGGCATGTACACGGACGCTCGAGCGGGAACAACGTTCGCGGGAAGCGCAGGTCTCACAAATCCCGCTTCGCCGGGGATTTCCTTCTCCGACGGAGCTTTTGGCTGCATCCCCGCTGCGGATTGAATCTGCAAAGCCTGAGAGCCGCGGGTTTCACTATCCACCGCACGCGCGATGCCTGGAACAAACACAACCGTTATAACAAGAAGAAAGAGGCGGTAATTGACGGGCTGATGTTCACGATTCACGAATCACCTCATGATTTCATTTTGATTCTTCGAATTGTTGTGTATTCTATGCTAATCTTTCCCCCGGTGAAATGTTTTTTTGTTAACCTCGGGGCTCTTGATTTTATGCGTTCTCAAGGCTTGCTTCGCAAAGTATGGATCCTGGCCGTTTTTTCGTCTTGTTTAGCCCCCATCCATGCTCACTCTGCTGAAAAAAACAACAACTCTCCTTACCTTAGACTTCGACAGCCTGATTTCCTGACCTTTGATGAACTTCAGAAACTGGGAAAAGACCCCACTCCGGGTGGAGTCCTTGGTGAAAAGCTTAAAACTTTCTGGAACACTCCCGTCATCAGCAATGAGGCTTACTACAGGGGCGTGCGGCCCCAAAACCTTGAAAGTCCGGAACTCGGCCCCTACATCCGGACGGTAACCTGGAATATTGAGAAGTCTCTCAATATGGAAGACGCTATCAGAGTTTTCTCTTCTGACGAAAAATTCCACCTGCTTTTAAACCCTCTGAAAGCCGTCGATATTTCACAAGTCACCCATCTGACGAACCAGAGAAAGAAACTGGCTTCCGCGGATATCATTCTCCTTCAGGAAATGGACCTTGGCGTTAAGCGGTCAGGTTATATTGACGCCTCAAGGGATCTCGCAGAAGCCCTGAACATGAATTACGCGTTCGCAGCCGAACAGCTTGAGATTGACCCCGTTACACTGGGACTTGAAACGATTAACTTCGAAGAAGGTGATGCGGACAGCGAAGCAACCGACTATTACAAAGCGGATCCCGCGCGTTATAAAGGAGCTTTCGGCTGCGCCGTCCTGAGTAGGTATCCGATCCGGTCAGCAGAAGCTTTTCAGCTGAAAAGCCAGCCTTATGACTGGTATCATGCCGAAAAACTTAAACCCTCCTATCTCGAACACGCACGCAGGCATGGAACCAAGCTTCTTTTTCTCAACGAAATTACACGAGAGGTCAAAGCCGGCGGAAGGATTTATTTTCGTGTCGACCTCGCGGTTCCCGAGCTCCCGGGCGGAACTTTGACGATCATTAATATTCATCTTGAAATCAAGTGCCTGCCCGAGGGCCGCGAAGAACAAATGAGAGAAATACTTTCCTATATTCGGGATATCAGAAACCCCGTGATTCTTGCGGGCGACTTCAACTCGGCTCCCACGGATATAAGCTCAACCTCGGTCAAGCGTGTTGTCACCCGCACCGCGAAGAATCCCACAACCTGGCTGTCCGCCGGCATCAGCCTTATTACGCCTCATGCTATGGCCATCAACACATCCCGAGGCATATCCAACATCACAAAAAATCTTCAGGACCCAACAGCCAGACATATCGCTATTGTGGCGCCCAATCACGTCCGCCCCATGTTCGATATGATTCGCGATTTCCGGTTTTCAGACGGCAGCGCCTTTGATTTCCGCGGAGACAAAAAGCGATCGATGGGCGGCAAAAGAGGCTCTCTGGCAAATTCCAATCAAAGGGATTTCAAAGGGTTTGTTACAACATTCGAGCTGCGTAGACCGCTGGTGGGCATTATTGGAAAATATAAATTAGACTGGTTTTTTGTGAAATCCAATCTCCTGAAAAGTCCGGATCCTGACAGCGCAAGTTACAAACTCGCGCCTCATTTCGCGGAAACACTGGAGGATCTCAACACCAGTCTTAAAAACCAGATCTCGGATCACCATCCGATGGTAATGGATATACCTCTTGGGGAACCTGCTCTAGAAGGCTAAACGCGTCAGGGGCGGCACTGGCTGCAGTAACCAAAAAGCCTGTGGTCATGAAAGGTAAGTGTAAAACCGTATTTCTTCGCAATTCCATCCTGAAGGTCTTCGATTTCTTTGCACTGAAACTCGACAATCTTACCGCAGGCAATGCAGATCATATGGTCATGATGGCCTTTGTCCCCGTGTCTCTCGAAAAATTCCCGTTTACCGCTTCCTACAGATTTCTGCACAGCACCGCTTTCAAGCAAAAGCGGGATCGTCCGGTAAACGGTATCTCGGGAAATACGAAGGCCTTTTTTCTTAAATCTTTCGTAAAGACTATCCGCATCAAAATGTTCTTTGAGGCGCATCACCTCTTCGCAGATGGTTTTGCGTTCATAGGTATATTTCAACCCTTTGGACTCAAGGAGCTTTTTGAAGTGCTGGATTTGTTCTACGGTATTCGGCATAAATTGACACCTTTCAGTCTAGAGGACGGTGTCATACTATTTTGAGGTCATGGTCACGTCAAGTTTTTTGAGGGGATCTTTCAGGCAGCGGAACGGCGATCGTGCAAAAGAGATGCTGATTCCTTCAGAAGAATTTCGGGATCGAGACTTTCCACAGGTTCACGGATTCCGGCCCTTTGACAGATTTCGCGCGTCAATTGGCGGTCAAACGTCAAGAGTTCTGCCGTGTAAAGAAGCATCGGAACGGCCCCATCACCGCATGCGAGTTTCAGCCTGTAGGCCAGCATATCTCCGGGCATATCCGGCAAATTAAGCCTGATGAGAACCAGATCCGTTCCATCGCCCGATGTCATAATCTCAAGAGCCTTGGCCGCATTTCCCGCGGCATTCACAGTGTATCCTGCGTTGAGAAAAGAAAGAGCGATCTTCTCAAAAGAAGCCGTTTCGCCGTCCACAACAAGAACTTTAGGAGGAGATGCCGCAGACTTTTGCGGCTCAGTCCCAGAGGAAGGCTCCTTGCCAAAACGCCGGTCCAGGATGCGTTTGACTTCGCGCAAAAGCTCATCAATCTGGAAAGGTTTGCTCAAAAAACCATCGACATGCAGATCCCGGAAAAGCTTTTCCATTTCTGCACGTCCGGTTAAAAACAAAACGGGGTACTGGGCGCACTCTTTTTCGGCATCAAAAATCTTATGATAAAAACTGATGCCGCCCATTTTAGGCATGTTCATATCCAGCAAAATCAGGTGAGGATCAATTGAGGGGAGTCTTTTCAGGGCTTCCTCGCCGTTACGGGCCGAGAACACTTCATACCCCTCCCCCCCCAGGATGCTGCACAAAATATCCTGGATATCTTTCTCATCCTCAACGACCATGATTCTTTTTTTCAGCATAGTCTTGCGATTCCCAATCGGTTTGAAAGCTCTTCGTAAGTAGGGAGAGGCTTAACTAAACCATGCCACACAGACTGTGCCGCGTCAATGCTCTCCCGGCAGTTAGAATGACGCCTGGTGAGCCTCACGGAAATAAACCTAACTTGTTTCAAATGTTAGAGATCAGTTAAGCTAGAGCGATTTGGAGGGTTTCGTGTCGCTATAGAGGTAGGCTTTGGGATCGTGGAACGTCTCTTCCATAAGCTCACCCTGGCGGTTGTAGGTGCGCTTAATCATAAGAATGCTGTCACGAAAGATTTCTTCACGCTTAATGCTTCCATCCTCATGATAGTACTTGGCTTCACTGATCACGTACTGACTGACGGATTCAGGTTTTTCCATGGGGACAACGGGCGGTTGGACGGGCGCGGAACGATGCTTAAGGTCAGCCTTGGCCGCATCCGAACGGTCCTTATCTGTTTCAACGCGGCCTTCAACCGTCTTTTTAATGATTTTGTCGTAACGCCTCAATTCATGCTTTCGTATGTCTTCCAGCACAGAATCCGGAAAATACAGGTAATAAAAAACAAAGCCGAGGCCGTTTTTGTCCTTATAATTCACTCTTGAATTCATGCCTTCGTAAGATTCAAGGGCGCCTTCCGGATCACGGATAAAATTCTCAATCCACTTTTTGGATCTTTCCGCAAACTGCTCATAAATCTGGCTTCGCTTTCCATCTTCAAACTCCGGGAATCTGACGCCAATCAACTTGACCTGAATTTCCTTACCCACCGTGACCGTGTCACCGTCAACGAGACGCAGAACATTCCGTATATTATCCCGGGCCGTGATCTCTTCAGGGGCCAACGCAGGGGATACTTCCGTACGCGTGATTTCCTCGTCTTCCCCGCGGCCGCCTCGAGATCTGTCACCAAGGCCGTCCGCAGCTCCCCCGCCCCCCCTCGCAGTTGACTGATGCTGAAACTGGTAGGAATATTCAGCATCCATGGGACTTTCAGCCAAAGCACAATGGGCAGAAAATGGAAATAAAACCGCCGGAATCGCCGAGATAAACACCCTTAGCGCACCGTTGGACCGGCTGAATAGCTTGAGTTTGGTCGGATGAAAAGAGTTCATTCCCCTACGCAATGGGTTAATGGGTTTTTAAAAAGGATAGCATGCTTTTTGAATGACAACAGGCGAATTGTGAATTTATTCCAAATCGAGGGAATCCAGCGGCTTCAGCGTCATTTTGCTCCCGGATTTTAAACCGGTTCGAGAAACAGCTCCCGCCTTCAGCTCCAGGACATACGCAGCGGGATGAAGCGGCTCATAAACGGTGCAGGGCTCGTTCGTGCAGAACGGAACATTTTGTTTAAGATCAACGATTTTTTTTTCAGAATCCAGCCACAAAATATCCAGAGGCATTCTCATATTCTTCATCCAGATTCCGTGAGGGCGAGGTGAATCAAAAATAAAAAGCATTCCGTCTTTTTCCCCAAGAGAATCGCGGTACATGAGCCCACGTCCTCTTTGCTCCGGAGTTTGAGCTGTTTCCGCACGAAAACAATCTTCTGAAAAGCAGGCCTGATAAACCGCAGCGCCAGAACTCCATAGGCCCCCGGACATCAAAAGCGGGCTCATAATCCCGATAACGAATAACATTCCTGCCGCCCGGATCACAGACCGGAACAGTTCCTTCTTTTTTTTCAATCACACCTCAATCAATTGTTTATTTGGACCTTGTGAACGTATTCGGGTATTGATTTTTCCTCTGGAGATTCGTCTGCGTTTTGATCCTCCAGATGGTAATTCTGCCGATGCGGCGGACAATAAAAGCGCCAAAAAGAGAACTGCCAAGAGAAAAGCAGCTAAGAGCTGATTCATCAGGATCTCCTCTCACAGATCACACCCGGTCTTTATTATCGTCTTGAAAGAAATTTCCATGAAAGATTCCTTCACCCCCCCACTTCATAAGGCATTCGAAATTGCCGATAAAGAAACAGACTGCAAATGGAGGCAACACTTGGATCTTGAAGTCTGGATTCTGCACATTACGGGTCTTTTTCTTCTCGTTATCGCCTATTTTCTTTTCGTTATCCCTTAAATTTCTCCCCCCATTGTTTGCCTGGAGGCTTCATGATTTTAAAAATGCTTTTTGCTTTTATATTGTTAATGTCCGCCGGCGCTCTTCCATCAACGGCCGCAGAGACAGCTGTCAGCCTTGTAAAGGGAACTCAGGAAAGCAGTGCTGTTTCAGGCGATTTTTTTCTTGAGGATACTGAACAAGGACTAAATTTACGAGGCAAGGTTACAGGCTTACAACCTGGCAAGCACGGATTTCATGTTCATGAATTCGGCAGCTGCGGCTCCGAAGGAAAAGATGCGGGAAGTCATTTCAATCCGCACGGCGCCAAGCACGGTTATCTTCCCAAGGAAAAACTGAAGCATTCCCATGCGGGTGACTTCGGAAACCTCGAAGCTGACGAGTCGGGAACGGCCACAATCGATATTACGCTGCCTGGACTCACAGTCAGCGGAAATCCCTTTGCCGTTGCCGGACGGGCGCTCATCATTCATGAAAAAGAAGATGACTTCAGTCAGCCGCTGGGAAACGCGGGCGGTAGAATCGGATGCGGGTTAATAGTCATCTCAAAAAAGCCGGCAACGTCAAATCTCCCGGACTGAGATCCTGGGGAATAAACTTTCAACATCGTGAAATCGGCAAAGCTCTGTTCCGGGCGTCATCACCGCCGCAGTCCCTGCTGCAACGCCGTAAGCTAATGCTGTTTTAAAATCCCAGCCTCGCGAAAAACCCAGAACCAATCCCCCCACCATACTGTCACCAGCCCCCACTTTGCTTTTTACAGGCACCTCGGGCGACGAGGCAAAGTAACAGCCTGTCCGGGTCGCGCCAAGGGCTCCGGACGAGCCAAGGGAAACTACGATATTCTCTGCAACTCCCTGCTGGATAAGCGACACCAAAGCTTTCTTCTGCGCCGGGATACTTTCCAACCGCTGACCTGAAATCTCTTCAAGCTCAACAAGGTTCGGTTTAAGCAGAAAAAGTCCTTCTCTGAAAGCCAGACGAAGCGGCTCTTTAGAGGTATCAAGAACGATCCTGGCGCCTCGGGTTCGCAAGGATCTTACACAACGGGCATAAAAATCAGAGGGCACTTTGAGAGGAAGGCTTCCGCTCAGAACAAAAAAATCCGGAAATGAATCCAGATCAGCCAGAGCCTTCAGGATATTTTCCCATTCCTGGTCGTAAAGACCCGGGCCTGGCAGCCCGAAGCGGAATTGAAGTCCCGTTGCCGTTTCAAGCGCGATAAAATTCTCCCGGGTCCAATCCTGGATGGGAAAAGATTTGTGTGTGAGCCCTTCTTTCTCGAGCAACTGACTGAGCATTTCTCCTGTCGGTCCGCCTTGCGTGTAAAAAGCCACGGATTCACCACCGAGTTTTCGAATGGCTCTTGAAACATTAATTCCACCGCCGCCGGGATCAAAATGAGGCCGCTCACAGCGCATTTTATTCTCTGAAAACACCTTATCGACTGAAGTATTCTTGTCGATGCAGGGGTTCATCGTAAGAGTCAGAATCCGCATCAGGAATCTTTCATGCCTGAGATGGCTGCCCATCCCAAAGATTTTTGGGCCGCTTTCAGCCACGTTTGATAAAGGTGATTACTTTCGGCTGCTGCACGGGCGGGTTTAAATACCCGGTCAACGCGGCGGATCGAAAAAAATTCTTCAAGGGTCCAGAAACCGGATTCAATAGCGGCAAGCGCGGCAGCCCCTAATACGGTCGTCTCGGTTTGTTCAGGGCGCTCGACTTCAAAGCCCAGAATATCCGCCTGAAACTGCATGAGAAAATTATTTTTTACCGCCCCCCCGTCAACGCGAAGTGTTTTAAACCCGGAAGAAGGCGCAAGCTTCTTCATTTCGTCCGTCACCGCGCGAGTTTGATAAGCCATCGACTCCAATGCCGCCCGCGCCAGATGCTCGGGCTTTGTTCCTCGCGTTAAACCGATTAAAAGACCTCGGGCCTCGGGATCCCAAAAGGGTGCTCCGAGCCCTGAGAGAGCCGGCACAAAATACACGCCTTCATTGGACTTAAGAGCCTCCGCCATAGCCTCCGTTTCGGGCGCAGAAGCCACAACACCGAGGCCGTCGCGAAGCCATTGAATCGCGGCTCCTCCGATAAAAACACTGCCTTCGAGAGCATACAGTGCCTTTCCACGCCACTTCCAGGCCACCGTATTAATAAGTGCTCCAGACTCTGGAATTTCGCTGCCGGTTGCGGTCATGACAAAGAGTCCAGTGCCATAAGTGTTTTTTACAACGCCTTCCTGCCAGCCTCCTTGAGCAAAGAATGCAGCCTGCTGGTCTCCGAGGATCGCTTTCACCGGAATTTCAACTCCTGTGATTGTTTTGTCAACCTTGCCAAAATCAGCACCGCTTTCTTTTATTTCAGGCAGAAGAGATTTGGGGACACCGAATAAATCCAAAAGAACAGGGTCGTAATCGAGTGTTTTAATGTTGAAACAAAGAGTGCGCGAAGCATTGCTGGGTTCCGTCGCGTGAACAAGTTTTCCGGTAAGGTTCCAAAGAATCCAGGTATCCACGGTTCCGAAAAGGATCTCGCCTCGTTCCGCTCTTTCGCGAACTCGGGGAACATTGTCGAGTATCCAGCGGATCTTGGTCGCTGAAAAATAAGGATCCAGCGATAACCCTGTCCTGGCTTTGATGTCAGGCGCATGGCTTCGAAGCGCCTCACAATACGGTGCCGTTCTCCGGCATTGCCAGACGATCGCGTTGTAAACGGGCTTACCTGTCTCGCGATCCCACAGCACGGTCGTTTCCCGCTGATTGGTTATCCCCAGGCCTTCGATATTTGCCCCCCCGACCTGAGCAGCAACCTCTTTCAACGCCTTGAGGGTTGTTTCAAGGATCTGCATAGGATCGTGCTCAACCCAGCCGGGCTTCGGAAAAATCTGAGGGAATTCATAATAGGCCTTGGCCACCATGCGGCCGTCCTTGCTAAAAGCTGCAACGCGATTACCCGTCGTACCCAGATCCATTCCTAGAATTACCTTCATGAAGAAGTTTCCTCCGTCAGTCTGAGAATAAGTGCTTTGTGATCGGGATACTTTTGAAGGAGACTTTCTCTATCTCCCAAAGCAAAATCCTTGAAATCAAACCCCGGCGAAACCGTGCAGCCCAGCAAAGAGTACCTGCTTCCGGAATGCAGCTCGGCCCCAAACCAAACACCCGCGGGAACAACCGCTTGAAAGGAAACGCCCTGAGCAGAACACCCCAGATCCTGAAAAGCATAATCGCCATTCGGAAAAAGGAAATGGATGCGTAAGGGATCACCGCTGTAAAAATGCCACAACTCATCAGACTGAATGCGGTGAAATTTGGAGACTTGTTTATTCGTAAGAAGAAAGTAGATCGCGGTACAGAAAGTACGGGAACCTTTGAAGCGCCTGGGAAGAGCGGAGCGGGATACGATTTCCCCGCTCCGGTAAGTTTCTTTATAAAATCCACCCTCAGGATGGGACTTCAACCCCAAGGTGCGGATCCAATAGCCGGCATTATGCGCCGGGATTTTTCTTATCCTGCCCGTCGTCATCCAGGCCCTTGATTGATTTTTTAAATTCACGGATACCTTCACCCAGGGCGCGGCCGATTTCCGGAAGCCTTTTGGCCCCGAAAAGAAGAAGCACAACCACCAGGATCACAATGATTTCCATCGGACCGGGCATACTCATGAGAGACTCCTCTTGAACTTTCAGAAAAACGGTATAAGAAACCACCCGCACAGCTGACATCAGCTGCACAGTAGATAAAGTACCAAAAAACATGCCGCGGATCGAGAAAAATGTCGGCAATTACCGGCTCAGCAATAGAAGCATCCCCCGCTCCCCCTGCTAAATCCTTACAGCTCCGGAACCGCTCATTTCATTAAGGCAGAGAAATGGTCGGGGCGGCAGGATTTGGCCACTACGCTCGGACGGTGCCTCGCTGCGTAGCCTCCCGGCGTGTCCTAGCGGCCGGCCTTCGGCTACGGCCTTTTCCTCCCAAAGGTCGGCGGACACTTCCTTCAAATCCTGCTTTTTTTATTAAATGGTCGGGGCGGCAGGATTTGAACCTGCGACATCCTGCTCCCAAAGCAGGCGCTCTAGCCAGGCTGAGCCACGCCCCGTTCATTGGGAAAATGTACCATAAAATGGGATTGCCCGGTACCGAATTTCCGGTTTCTAAAAAATAGACCGCTCTTTATGAACGCTTAGAGCAAGTCCGAGCGCGATAGAGATCGAAACAAAGGAAGAACCTCCATAACTTACAAACGGCAAAGGGAGTCCGGCGATAGGCATCATCCCAATCGTCATACCTATATTGATGAAGACTTGTGCAAAAATCACACTGAGAATTCCGGCGGTCAGCAACTTCGCCTTGAAGTCCGTCGTATGCGTCAGGATCTGAAAAAGAGCGTGGAAGAGATACCCGTAAAGAAAAAGCAGAAGGACTGCCCCCAGAAAGCCCCACTCTTCACCGAGAACACAAAAGATAAAATCGGTATGATGTTCCGGCACAAAGTTAAGCTGACTTTGGGTTCCCTGCATAAAGCCTTTCCCCCAAAATCCTCCCGATCCCACCGCTATTTTTGACTGAATCGCCGTATAACCGGATCCTAGAGGATCCATCTGGGGATTAAGAAAAACAAGGATACGCTTCTTCTGATACTCTTTGAGAAACACCCACAAAAACGGAGCCGCGACAGCTCCGAGAATAACAGCAGAAATCAAATAACGGTAACGAATCCCCCAAAGCAGGAGTAAAACCACGAGAATCGGAACAAACAACAGTGAAGAGCCTAGATCAGGCTGCTTCATAATGAGAAACATCGGAACCATCGTCATTGCAATTGCTCCAAGAATAATTCTGTTTTCTTTTTCCCACGAGTGATGAGAGCCAAGAAAGTTAGCCAAAGCCAAAACGGTCGAAAGCTTTGCAAATTCCGAGGGCTGGATCACAAAAGGGCCTATTCCAATCCAACGCTGGGCACCCAGCCTCGTATGTCCGGCGATATCAACCCAGAGAAGCAGAACAAGAGAAATCGCGTAAAGCAGGTAGGAAGAACTTAAAAAGGTGCGGTAACCCAGTAAAGGCATAAGAAAGAAAATAGCAAAACCGATACCCGCCCAGAAAAGCTGTCTGAGCTGGAACTCGCCCGGATCCCGGTAGGAAGAACTGTAAATAAAAAGAATGCCGAGCGCGGACAGCGCAAGCATCGCGATAATGAGAGGCCAATGGAGATCTTTAAGCCACTTTTTGAACATAGGTTTCCTCCCACTGCTGCAGCATTCCTTTAACAATACCTGCGCTCGCGATACCGCCGGAACCGCCATGCTCAACAAAAACGGTGAAGGCTACTTTAGGATCATCCGCCGGGAAATACCCCGTCATCCAGGCATGCGCAACCTTCGGCGGTGCCTGGGCCGTTCCTGTTTTCGCGGCCATTTCTCCGAAGTCCACGCGGGCTAATTGTCCCGTTCCGTAATTCGATTGTACAACCTGAATCATTCCCTTCTTGAGAATCTGCAGATACTCTTTTTTAATATCCACCCGCCGATCCGGGATTCTTTTTTCTTTAGCATTTCGCACAAGATGAGGCTCAACCCAGAGACCGTCCTTGGCAATAATTGCTGTCATTCTGAGTATTTGAAGAGGGCTTGTTAAAAGATAACTCTGACCGATCGCAAAACTGAGAGTCTCACCCTGATACCATTTTTCTTTAAACTGCTTTTTCTTCCAGGCGGAATTCGGGACAAGGCCGGCAGAGATATTCGTTGCCTCAATTGGAACAATTTCACCGAGTCCGAAGCGGTGCGAATAATCAGATATTTGATCAGCTGAAAGCTTCTTCCCTACGTTGTAAAAAAATACGTTACAGGAGCGTTCGATCGCCTGATAGATGCTCACACTGCCATGCCCACGTGCAAACCAGCATTTTCTGGGTATGGAATTCGGTGTAAGACGATATTGGCCCGAGCAGAAAAAGTGCGAGTTCGCGTTGATTTTATCGGTGTCCAGCGCGGCAAGGGCCGTAATCAGCTTAAAAACCGAACCGGGAGGATAGGCGGAACTCACGCCGCGGTCAAGCAACGGCGACGCTTTGTCATTGAGATAGGCCAGACGCTCGCTGGCCGCTGAAGGTGAAACGAAAAAGTTAGGATCAAAAGCCGGCTTGCTGGCCATCACAAGAAGCTCTTCAGTCGCGAGATCCAGCATCATGACCGACCCGTTTTTATCGCCCAAAAGTTCCATGACTTTCTGCTGCAAACTCAGATCCAGCGTAACGGTCATGTCCCGGCCTGGTTCAGGATCCCGCTCTGATAAAACCCTGATCATTTTCCCGCGGGAGTTAACTTCGATTTGCTTGCCTCCCCGCCACCCTCTCAGCTCGCTGTCAAAAAGCTTCTCGATCCCGGCTCTTCCAATCGTGGAATTGAGACCAAACTGGTCCTGATTATCGCGTGTTTTCAAATATTCCTCGCGGTTGATCTTCCCTATGAAACCGATGACATGAGAACCTGTTGTCCCCTGAGGGTAATTGCGCAAACCGGAAACGAGGATTTCAACACCGGAGAGCTCTGGGCGGTGTTCTTCCACCAGGAAAGCAAGCTCCCTGGTAACGTCTTCCTGAACCACGGCGGGAGCAAAGGGATACTCCCGCGGAGCTTTCAGGCGCTCTCGGATTTCTTTTTCGGAAAGATCCAGAATTCGGGCCAGAGAGGGAATGGTTTCCTTGTCCATGTCCTCAGGGGTTACAACGAGATCATAAGCTGCCCGGTTTGTGGCAAGTAATTTACCTTGGCGGTCAAAAACCCTTCCCCGTGGGGCTTCAAGCGGAATCAGCCGAATACGGTTCTTATCACCCAAAGTGTGGTAATAACTCCCCTGAATAACCTGCGTATAAAACAGACCGCTCATGAGAATGCCGAGTCCCAGATAAATTCCGATCCGGAAAATAATAAAACGCATGGCTACCTGAAGAGTTCGTACTGGCGTAGTGGTTTATCATCACGAAACCACATCGCGGCGAGAGGGAAAAAAAGCACGGTGACAACAGCATTCCATAACGCTGTTCGTAAAATGATCGTGAACACGGGAAAACCAAACCGCTGCTCGGGCTGAATAACTCCGCTTAGAAACATAACCAGAGTCTGTGCAGTCAGAACAAAAAGAAAACAGACTACGCCTCGGACAAGAGAAGACTTGCGGTCAAGCTTGTGTGAAATCCAGTCCAGAAGAATAGCACAGGCAGCGAGACTAAGCGTCTCGCATCCTAAAACCTGGGAACTTGTCAGATCCCTGAGAAAACCCGCGATTAAAGCAAGAGGGGTCGCTTTAGGGCCTTCCCACTGAAAGGCTGCGTACAGAATAAAAAGGTACAGGAACAGGATTCGGGCGTTCGAAAAAGGCAGAACAGGTGAAAGCGTGAGATCCAGAACATGCAGAACCAGAACAAACAGAATTACTGGGGCTGATAGGATGCGATGCATAGCACTTCTTCTAATTTTGAAAAGGAAGCAAAGGGAATAACCTGCGCCGTCAGGTGAAGCCCGTCTTTATCCTTGCCGAGTGACTTGATTCTGCCGATTCGGATTCCTTTGGGGAAAAGCTGTGTCAGACCGGACGTCACGACGGTTTCCTCAACAGCAATGCCCGCGTCCATATCAAGAAATCGGAACTCGAGACCGTTCGTCCCATTTCCGGCGACAAGACCGTTCCCGCGGCTGTCAGAAGCAAGAGCGCTGACTCTCGCATCCGGATCGATAAGCAGAATAGCCCGTGATGTCGAGGATCCAACCTCGAGAACACGGCCGACCAATCCTTCGGGAACTACTACGGCCATGTCTTTGCGAATACCCTGCTTATGGCCTTTATCTAGAATAACCATTTTCCGCCAGGGCGTTAAATCCCAGCCGATAATTCTTGCAGCTACAGACTTGCCCTGAAGGGTTCCCTTAAAATCCAGGAGTTTCTTGAGGCGCTGGTTTTCATGAACGGCTTCCTGATAAAGTTCGAGCTTGGACTCGAGCTCCGCAATCCGGCTTCGGTTCTGCTGCTGCTCTTCAAATGTTTTCCAGAACAACGCAAAATAATCAAAAAAATTAGAGAAGGAAGAGGAAAAGCTGCTGCCTGCGGATAAAAACGGCTTGAGCAGGGATTGCGTCACCATGTTCGTCTGAGGTGTCACACCTGGAGTTCTCAAGATAAAAAGAAGAGGAAGGATAGAAAGCGCGAGAAAGTAGTATTTTCGCTTGATGTTCATTTCAAAACCGATGGGTTTCCTTGGTTCAGGGCCTGGCGGTTTTATCCGGACAAACAACCTGAATCAGGTCTGAACTGCCTGTCCTCAACCGTAAGGATAAACCAATACCCTGGCGGGAAAACTTCTTAATATTCCTTGTTCGCGTGGCTGTTATTAACCGCGAGGCGCTTCAGGAGATGAAATTCATTCAAATAGCGGCCTGTTCCAAGAGCAATAGCCGTCAAGGGGTCGTCCGCGATATGAACAGGAAGCCCCGTTTCCTCGCTTAAAAGCTTATCCAAGCCTCTGAGAAGAGCTCCTCCGCCGGCAAGAACAATGCCGCGATCAATCAAATCAGCAGAAAGTTCAGGAGGGGTTCTCTCGAGTGCGATGCGGGCAGCTTCCAAAATGGAGGAGAGCGGTTCCGAAAGCGCTTCACGAATTTCTTCGCTTGTAATCGTCACTGTTTTGGGGAGTCCCGCAAGAATATCACGCCCCTTCACATCAAGGGTGGTTTCTTCTTCAAGCGGATAAGCAGAGCCGATCCGGATTTTAATTTCTTCTGCAGTACGTTCACCAATCATCAAATTATAAGTCTTTTTCAGATGCGTGATAATCGCTTCGTCAAATTCATCACCGCCAATGCGGATACTTTTGGAGAACACAATTCCGGAGAGCGATATGACCGCAATCTCGGTCGTCCCGCCGCCGATATCGACAATCATATTACCGGCAGGCTCCTGAATCGGAAGACCAACACCGATCGCAGCAGCAATGGGTTCTTCAACAAGATACACAGGATTTCTGGCGCCTGCGCGTTCTGCGGAATCTTTCACAGCGCGTTTCTCAACTTCCGTAATTCCACTGGGAACTGCGATGACGACTCGAGGACTCACCAAACTGCTTTTCTTGTGAACCTTGCGGATAAAATAACGGAGCATCGCTTCGGTGATATCAAAATCCGCGATGACACCGTCTTTCATCGGACGAATGGCAACAATGTTTCCAGGTGTGCGGCCGAGCATCCGCTTGGCTTCTTCACCCACAGCGAGAACCGTATGAGTCACTTTATCAATCGCGACAACGGACGGTTCACAAAGAACAACACCCTGCCCCTTAACGTAGACAAGAGTGTTTGCTGTACCAAGATCAATGCCGATGTCGCTGGAGAAGAATCCGAGAAGACGATCTAAAAGTAACATGAAGGAAGCGTCCTTGTGTTACGGGAGTTTTTCCGTATTTATTTTTTTGGGAAAAGAAGGCGCCTAAAGTCTGGAAAGTATATCCAAGCAGCAAGGGTGTGTCAACGACTTTCCCCCTGCCGAACCACGCTTAAAGGCCTGTCAAATCAGGCTTTCAAGCGGCCAAAATCGCTGAAGAAGCCGGGGAAAGACGTCGCGACGCATTCCGTGTCCAAAATCGTCAATTCCCCTTTCATGGCTAGGGTGGCAATGGCCATGCTCATAGCCGTCCGGTGATCTCCAAAACTCTCAACAGAGGCCCCCTGAAAACCTTCCACGCCCCGGATCAAGCAGCCATCAGGAAGCTCTTCGACCCTGCCTCCAAGGGCATTAAGGTTCTTGGCCATCGACAAAATACGATCCGTTTCTTTGACTCGAAGTTCCTCAGCTCCGGAAACCAGGCTTTCGCCCTCAGCCAAAGCCATGGCGGTCATCAAAATAGGCAGTTCATCGATAAGACTTGGAACCTCATCGCCCATCACACGTGTCCCCTTCAATCGGGCACCTTTTACATAAACGTTTCCAAGGGGTTCAGGCTCCTGCTGTGTCACTTCGATCCCGATTGAGGCTCCCATTCTTTCTAAGACATTCAAAACCCCGGTGCGGGTCGGATTCAAACAAACACCCTCAATCATCAGCTCTGAGCCGGGAGTCATTGCCGCTCCCACCAGAAAAAATGCAGCGGAAGACATATCTCCAGGTATCGCGCCGGAAAGGGCCTTCATCGACTCTGTCGCTTCAATCTCCAGCCATTCGCCGTTTTTTCTGAAACGGGCTCCCGATGACTGCAAAAACCGCTCGGAGTGATCCCTCGATAAAACCGGTTCATGAATACGCGTAACCCCCTCCGCGTAGAGCCCTGCAAACAAAATAGCCGATTTCACCTGCGCGCTTTTCAAATGGTTCTCAAATTCAATCGCTTTTAACTTGCCTCCGCGGATCGTTAAAGGCGCGAAGTTTCCATTGTCCTTGCCTTTAATCTGTGCTCCCATGGATTTAAGAGGAACAGTAACGCGTTTCATCGGACGGGAAGAAAGGGAAGGATCTCCGCTTAAAACAGCTTCAAAACGCTGACCAGAAAGAATCCCAAGCATCAAACGCATGGACGTGCCGGAGTTGCCAAGATACAGCTCCTTGTCTGGAGCCTTGAGCCCGCGCATGCCGGATCCGTCGATTGTCAGCGTTCCGGACTGCTTATCAAGCGAAGCCGAAACGCCCATCGCCTGAAAAGCCTGAAGCGTGTTTAAACAGTCTTCCGCCTGAAGAAAATGTGTGTAAACACTTCGGCCGGAAGAAAGAGCGCCGAACATGACGGCTCGATGAGATATAGATTTGTCTCCCGGAGGGCGGTATCGGCCTTTCAGATTTCGTGGATGCTGGGATAGAGTTACAGATGCGGTCATGGGACTTTTAACTGCGGCGAATAAGAACTTTCAAGTGCTGCATTTGCTCGAGAATCTCTTTTTGGTTTTCCAGAATTTCACTCTGGTCCTCCTTGATCTCCTCAAGCTTTTTATCCATCGCTTCAATACGGTTTGTAATGGGTGTGGTTGTGCTGGACGGGACAGGGTCCGCAGAGTAAACGACCCCAGGCGCCGCAGCAAGAAGACAAAGGAAAAAAATAGAAATAATGAGCCTAGGCTTTTTCAACGGAATCGCCTTCTTGAATAGGCTTGTTTTTCTTTTCATCAATAATTGTGGCGGCTGAAAAACTGTCATAAAGCTTTTCGACTTCAACAGTGCCGATTCCCTTTCCATCGCGCTCGACGCGAAGGCGATCACCCATTTTCAATTTGTCGTTCATACCAATATTAATCACAACAAAGTTGAACTTGCGGTTGACCGTCATCACCTGCGGCTGTGTAATTGCAGGCGACTCCTGGGGTGTCACCCGGGCCGAGTCAGAAACAGTAATTTGCGCAACATTCTGCGGCTGAGCAGGCACGGACGAACCTGACGGGCTCACAGGCTGAAATGAGACAGGCGTAACACCGGAAAGCTGTGTATCAACGGCTGAGGGCAAGGGTAAAGCAGGAAGGCGTTCCTTGACGATTTGATCCAGCTTGCGTGTTTTTTCCTGGATATCGAGAACCGTCTTTTCAAGATTAGAAATCTCAATGCGGCTGCGGCTGACTTCTTTTTGGAGATCCGCTTTATCTACGGACAGAGTCTCCAGCTGATTACGAACCTGGTCAATTTCCTTGCGGTATTCGGAAGTGCGAGCTTCAAGGCTCTGGGAAAACCCCATGAGCTGCTGCTGACGGGTTTCAAGCCCCTGCTGCGTCTGCTGTCCCGCGAGAAGACCCAGGATGCAGTAAACAGTCCCCGCCAAAGAAGCTAACGCAAAAAGCAGCGCTACGGCATTCACAAAGCGTGAAGTGCCGCCGGAAGGACGGCTTGATTTCGGCGGCTTGATAATTTGCGGATTGCGCGGAATATTGAGATGGAGATTGTCCGGGCCAACCTTCGTTGTTCCGGCTTTGGAAAGCGAATCGTAAATGGAGGACATGCATGCTCCTTGGCTGCTATGGGATGGGCCGTATGCTAACACAAGCTTTCCGGCTTTGCAACGCCTTAGGCCTGATTTGAATCCCGGTGGAGTGTGGGGTCAAAATCAGCGATCGCCTGCCTAAGTTCCTCACCCGATGTCGCGGTATTCACCCTTTCACGGAACCGGGCCGCGTTGGGCATATCCTTGAAATACCAGCAGGCTACCCGGCGCATCTGCAGATGCGCAATACGGGGGTGATGCTGAATTTCAAGCTCCAGATGGTCCAGAAGCGTCTGTTTTTTCTCCTCAAAGGTCGGGCGCTCGGGAATTGGCTTACCAGCAAGGGCCCATTCCACTTCTTTGTAAATCCAGGGATTTCCCAAGGCGCCGCGGCCGATCATCACACCATCAACGCCGGAAACATTTTTCAATCTCAGAGCGCTGGCGCCATCAACAACATCGCCATTGCCGAATACAGGAATTTTGACAGAGTCTTTGACCCTGCGGATCGCTTCGTAGTCCGCAATGCCCTGATACTTCTGCTCACGCGTCCGGCCATGTACAGCGACCGCATCGAGACCTTCCTCTTCGGCAATTTTGGCGATGACACTCGCCTCTTTACCGCTGGCATCCGTGTAACCAAGACGCATTTTGACGGTCACAGGCAGCGTTTTCACGTTTCTGACGATGGCCCTGAATATTTCGCGGGCCTTGCCGGGTTCTCGAAGCAGCGAAGATCCCCCGCCATTTCCCGTCACTTTGGGAACAGGGCAGCCAAAATTAATATCGATAAGGTCGTAACAGCCCATCGCCTCAATCATCGCAGCCGCTTTTCCCATGACTTCAGGGTCACAGCCAACGAGCTGGGCACCCACCGGGCGGTCTTCAGGAAGGCTTTTCATGAGTTCCAGGGTTTTACGGTTCTCATGGATAAGGGCGTGAGCTGCAACCATTTCAAGATAGGCGAACTTCATGCCTTTTTGGCGGGCGATAAGGCGGAACGGGAGGTCGGTACAGTTTGCCATCGGTGATTGGACAACCACCGATGGCAACTGGAAATCCTTCAAACGGATCATCAGGACTTCTTACGAAAGGTGCTTCGACACCAGCTTCGTCATTTCGAACATGTTGACCACGGCTTTGCCGCCAAATACGGTCTTCAGCTTCGCATCGGCAACGATGTTACGCTTGTTCTTGGGATCCTGGAGATCGTTCTTCTTGATGTATTCCCAAAGTTTCTTTACGACTTCACTGCGGGCCATCGGGCCTTTGCCGACAACAGCTTCGATATCGGAGGTAAGTTTAAGGGGCTTTGAAAGTGCTGAGCCTTTTGCCATGTTGTATTGTCTCCTTTTTCAGGTTAACACTTCACGATAAATGAAGCGGGTGATCAAACTGTGCGGCTAGTCTGCCTTTTTCCTCTGTTTTCTACAACCTTTTTTTACTCAACTGCTCTTATCTCATTTAATGAGAAGCGATTTCAGCTCTTTCATAAAATGACTCACGTCCTGAAATTCCCTGTAAACGCTTGCAAAACGGACATACGCAACCTGATCAATTTTGCCCAGACGTTTCATAATGAATTCTCCGATCACCGAGGAGGGCATCTCCTTGTCATACTTATCCCGGAGAAATTTTTCCAGATCGTCGACAATGCCTTCCTGATCTGCCAAAGCCACGGGCCGCTTTCCGCAAGCCTTATAGATTCCGTCTAAAGCTTTAGCACGATCGTAGGGTTCCCTCCGGCCGTCTTTTTTAACGATGTGAAGGGGAATCTCTTCGATCCGTTCATAGGTCGTGTAACGCTTCGTGCAATCCTCGCACTCACGCCGACGGCGAATGATGGTGCCCTCGTTCGCAGTGCGCGAATCGATGACCTTGTCGTTTTCAGCTTTGCAAAAAGGACAGCGCATGATTTACCGGTACTTCTTCAAAAGATCCGGATAGAGCGGAAATTTTTTATTCATTGCTTCAACCCGGCCGCGGATGGCTGCGAGTTTTGATTCATCCTCCCGGGAAACAATGGTTTCATCAATGAGATCGGCAATTTCGCGCATCTCATTTTCTTTCATTCCCCGGGTGGTCACGGCAGGTGTTCCTAAACGGATCCCTGAACCTTTAAACGGTGAAGCCGTATCAAAAGGAATCATGTTTTTATTGACCGTAATTTTTACTCGGTCAAGAAGGTCCTGGGCATCTTTGCCGTTCATCCCCTTTACCGTGACGTCCACAAGCATCAAGTGATTGTCCGTACCGCCGGAAACAAGCCGATAACCTTTCGCCTGCATGGCCTCAGCCAGAGCCTTCGCATTGCTGACGATTTGGGCGCCGTAAGCTTTAAAATCGGGCTGAAGAGCTTCTTTAAAAGCAACGGCCTTGGCCGCGATAATGTGCATCAGCGGTCCGCCCTGAGTGCCCGGAAAAACAGCGGAATCAATCGCCTTCGCATGAGCTTCACGGCACAGAATAAGTCCAGAGCGGGGTCCTCGAAGCGTCTTGTGAGTCGTGGTAGTCACAACATCACAATAAGGAATCGGGCTCGGATGGTGTCCTGAAACAACCAAACCCGCGAAATGCGCGATGTCAGCCATAAGAAAGGCTCCGACCTTATCCGCGATTTCCCGGCCGCGTTTAAAATCAATAATACGGGGGTACGCAGAAGCACCAAGAAGAATCATTTTGGGTTTATGCTCCAGAGCCAGCTTTTCAAGCTGATCGTAATCAATGCGTTCGTCCTTTTGACTGACGCCGTAGGCAATAATGTCGAAATACTTGCCGGAAAAATTCATCTTGTGACCGTGAGACAAGTGTCCGCCATGGGAGAGATCCATCGCGAGAATTTTGTCCCCGTGCTGAAGCAGCGCCATAAAAACAGCAATGTTTGCCGAAGTGCCGGAGTGGGGCTGCACATTCGCATGATCCGCGCCAAAAAGCTTCTTGGCACGTTCAATCGCAAGTGATTCCACAATGTCAACGTTCTCACAGCCGCCGTACCAGCGTTTTGCGGGATAGCCTTCCGCGTACTTGTTAGTCAGCAAAGTCCCTGCAGCTTCCATGACAGCAAGCGACGTGAAATTCTCACTCGCGATCAGTTCGATATTTTCGTTCTGGCGCAAAACCTCATGCCGCACAGCATCATATATTTCAGGATCCTGCTGACGCAGATAAGAGTCCATTTCAGTGTTTTCCTTCATAGGCTGTGATTTTGTTAACACGGCTTTCATGCCTCCCACCCTCAAACGGGGTGCTTAACCAGGTTTCGACGAGCGTTTCCACAATGTTAGGATCTAAAAAACCCGCGCCAAGAACGAGCATATTTGCGTCATTATGCGCCCGGGATAATTTTGCTTCTTCAACACTTTTACACAACGCGGCGCGGACTCCTTTCACCTTGTTGGCCGCGATTGCGCTGCCAATCCCGCTGTGACAGATGCCGATTGCAAAACGGCACTCGCCGCTCGCCACTTTTTCGGCCGCTGGAAACATATAGTCCGGGTAATCGCAGGAATCCATTGTGTTCGGTCCGCAATCCACGGGAACGTATCCTTTAGCTTTAAGAAAAGGGATAAGCCGGGCTTTCATCTCGACGCCGCGGTGATCTCCTGCCAATGCGATTTTTTCTGCCATACCCGACCCTTCTATTTCTTATCCAACAATATCAAACCATAGTGACTGCATCTTTTTCTCAATAATGTTCATCACGTCCTCGTAAACAGGAAGACTCATCCCTATCGGATCCATAACATTAAGCACTTTGATTTTCTCCCGTGCCGACGGCATCATGCTCGTAATAAAAAGAGCGTGCTGCTGGCTCATGGCCAGAATAACATCGGCACTGAGAATATCTTCGCGGGTGCATTGACGCGAGCGGTGATCCGAAATATCGACCTCGCGGTTTTTCATCACAAAAACAGCTTCTGGAGTCGCTGGCATACCATCCCGCGTTCCCACACCACAGGAAGAAATTTCAATTTCTTCCGAAAGCCCCCGGCGCTCCAACTCATCCCGGAGCCAGCCTTCAGCCATAGGCGAACGGCACGAGTTTCCCGTGCAGACAATCAATACTTTTCTGCGGGCGTAACGTCCTTCGCGGACTTTTAAAAGAACAGCCTCCACTTCGGGGGCCAGTATTCCTTTGCGCAAAATTCTGGGCTCTTTCTCATCGGTAATATCCACGACCGTGGAATCCTCTCCCCATTCACAAGCACCCGAATCGATCAGATACTCAACCTGGGTTCCCAGCTGAGCGGTAATATCACCGGTGGAGCCAGGCAAGGGCATGCCGCTGACATGGGCGCTCGCTGCAATGAAAGGCTCTCCCGCAGAATTAATCAGCGCCGTGGCGAGCAGGTTGCGGGGATAGCGGACGATAATACTGCGGCCAGTTTCAGACTGAACCACAAGACTTACAGGTCCGGGCCAAAAAGTCCTCGATAAGAAACGAAAAACAGGCGTTTTCCTGACTCGAAGATAATCAATCATTTCCCACTCACCAATGTAATAGGAAAGAGCAAGTTCATCGGATCGTCCTTTTAGACGAAGCAGCTTTTCCGACAACCCGGGAATACTCATCGGAGCGCCCATGCAATACACCGTGTCTGTCGGAAAACAAACGACCCGGCCTTCTTTACTCGCCTTCGCGACTTCACGAAGGCGGGCAAGATCCGGATCGCGGGCATTCATTTTTACAAGCACTGTGTCGGTCATTTCTGGGCCAATCTCTCCTGAAGTTTGCGGTCTTTTTCGCGAACTTTTTCAGCAAGGTCCTTTTTAAATTGCGTCAATTTCGAGCGTAGAGATATATCCCCTCGAGCCATAATCTGAACGGCCAGAATTCCCGCGTTTCGAGCTCCAAACTTGCCTACTGCTACAGTTGCAACGGGTATGCCCGGAGGCATCTGGACAGTCGAAAGAAGCGCGTCAAATCCGCCGAGGGAAGTCGCGCTGATCGGAACACCGATGACAGGCAATGTTGTATGAGCCGCTACAACGCCGGCCAAATGAGCCGCGCCGCCAGCACCGCAAATCATCACTTCAATTCCGGCGCTTTCAGCATTTGTCGCGAACTGCGCGACGTCATGCGGTGTCCGGTGAGCAGAAAGAGCGTGAATTTCAGCGGGAATGCCAAACTCTTTAAGGGCTTCCAGCGCTTCCTGCATGACATCCAGATCAGAGTCGCTCCCCATAAGAATTGCGACGCGTGGTTTCATCTTAAAACCTCCAAAGCTCTTTTTCCAATGTCACGTCTGTAATGAAGTCCTTCAAACTGAATTCTTGATACTGCCTGGTAAGCTTTATCGTGGGCGTCGCGCAGATTATCGCCCAGACCGACGACAACAAAAACACGCCCGCCAGCAGTCACGACCTGCCCCTGAGCATTAAGATCAGTGCCCGCATGGAAAACTTCCACGTCCGTAAGGCCCTTGCAGGACTCAAGACCCGACACAGGGCGGCCTTTTTCAAAAGCACCCGGGTATCCACCAGAGGCAATCACAACCGCGAGAGCCGCTTTGTCATGCCACTCCAGTGACTTTGTCTTCAACTTTCCTTCCGCAATCTGGAGCATTACCGGAAGAAGGTCAGACTTGAGCCGGGGCAAAACAGCTTCCGTCTCAGGATCCCCAAAGCGGCAATTGTATTCCAGCACATGAGGCCCCTTCTCGGTCAGCATAATACCGGCATACAGAAGGCCCCTGTAAGGTTTTCCCTCCGCTGCCATGCCTCGAATCATCGGCTTTATGCTGATATCCAGAATCTCCAGAAACTTTTCAGGGCTGACTTGTGGACAAGGGGAATAAGCTCCCATACCGCCGGTATTGGGTCCCCTGTCGTGATCGTAAACCCGCTTGTGATCCTGCGAGCTCGCCAGAGGAATTACAGACTCTCCGTCCGTAAACGCCAGAACAGACAGTTCTTCACCTTCAAGAACTTCTTCAATAATCACTTTTTTTCCGGCATCACCGAAAGCGCCTTCACTCATCATACGCGTCAGCGTTTCTACCGCTTCCTGCGAAGACTGACAAATCACAACGCCTTTTCCCGAGGCCAGGCCATCCGCTTTAATCACAACCGGCATTTCCGCTTCAACAGCGTAATGCTTGGCTTCATTGACGTTCGAAAACACCTCGTAGTGTGCCGTCGGAATTCCGTACTTGTGCATCATATCTTTAGAGAAGGCTTTGCTGCCCTCGAGCTCAGCCGCATCACGGCTGGGGCCAAAAAGTTTAAGACCCTCCGCGTTGAAGCGATCCCAGATTCCCGCGACAAGCGGCGCTTCAGGGCCGACCACAGTTAAATCGATGGATTCCTTTTTGGCAAAGGCAACAAGCGAGTCAATGTCAGTCAAGGAGAGTGGAACGCATTCCGCGAGGCTGCGAATGCCCGCGTTGCCCGGGGCAACATACAGCTTGGTCAAAAGAGGGCTTTGAGAAATTTTCCAGGCGAGAACATGCTCACGTCCGCCAGAACCGAGAAGCAGCACTTTCATGAAAACCTCCGGAAAAAATTAAGGTCAAACAGGGCTGCCGTTTGAAAAAACGCGGACGCGGTCATCCCGCTTTCCGGTCTTTACAATTTCCCCGATAATCCAGGACGGCACTTTGAACTTTTTCAAAAAGGTCCGGCTCACAGCAGCATCCTGCCTGCGAAGAACAAGGACCATACCGATCCCCATATTAAAAGTCCGGTACATTTCGAAGGCCGGTATGTTACCAGAATCCTGCACGGTTTGAAACAGCTTTGCCCGCGGCCAGGTACCGGCATCAATGACAGCACCAAGGCCTTCAGGAATAACACGCGGAAGATTATCTACAAAACCTCCGCCAGTGATGTTGACAATCCCCTTAAGCCGAACCTTTTTTAACAGCGAAAGAACAGGCTTAACATAGAGCCGGGTCGGCGTCAAAAGCTCGCGGCCGATCGGCCCTTTGAGCTCGGCCTTTGTAAAGATCTTGCGAAGTAAAGAATAACCGTTTGAATGAAAGCCTGAGGATGCGAGCCCCAAAAGAACATCCCCTTCACGGATGGTCTTTCCTGTGACCATTTTCTTACGGTCTACAAGCCCAACGCTGAAACCCGCCACATCATATTGCGAAGTTCCTTTCTCATGCACGTCATAAAAACCCGGCATAATTGCCGTTTCACCCCCGATCAAAGCGCACCCGGATTCACGGCAGCCTCGGACAATCCCTTTTAAAACCTCTTCGGTCACTTCAGGCTCAAATCGGCCCGTCGCGAAGTAATCCAGAAAGAAAGCGGGCTGGCCGCCGCAGGTAATGAGATCGTTCACACACATTGCGACAAGGTCAATGCCGATGGTGTCATGCTTCCCCTGCAGAGAAGCTATTTCCAGTTTCGTGCCTACACCATCCGTGGAAGCTACAAGAAGAGGGTCTTTCATACCGGCGGCACGAGGATCAAACAGCGCGGCGAAACCCAGTGCACTACCCATGACGCCGGGAACGCGGGTGGAACCAATCAAGGACGCGATTTTGCGGTTGTACACCGGATCACCTTTGAGATGAGGCACACCGGCTTTTTCGTAGGTAAGGGTTTTCATAAGACCTCTAACAGGGGAAATAAACAGGAGTTCGTCTAGGAGCGCTTCTGTTCAAGTTTTAACTTATTCACATCATCAAAAATTGGCGTCGGGTACTTGCCGGTAAAACAGGCCGCGCAGTAGTCAGACTTTTCGCGTCCTGCGGCAGCAAGCATTCCTTCCACGCTCAAATAGCCCAGACTATCAACATCAAGAAATTTTTTAATTTCTTCCATGCCCATATTGCAGGCAAGAAGCTCTGTTTTTGATGGGAAATCAATGCCGTAGTAACACGGAGAAATATGAGGCGGACAGCTGATCCGCATGTGAACTTCTTTAGCACCCGCTTTTCTGAGGAGAGCGACACGGGATCTTGCTGTATTGCCTCGAACGATCGAGTCATCGACAACAACAACACGTTTTCCCTGAATCATCTCCCGGATCGGGTTCAGCTTGATTTTGACTTTAATCGCTCGGGCCGATTCGGTCGGGCTGATAAACGTACGGCCAATGTAGTGATTACGGGTGAACCCGTGACCCAAAAGGATGCCGGATTCACGCGCATATCCAGCCGCGGCAAAATTGCCCGAGTCGGGAACAGGAATCACGAGGTCCGCATCGGCTGGATGTTCCTTGGCAAGATTGATGCCCATCCGCTCACGTGTTGCGGCGACATTATCCCCGAAAACCATGGAATCGGGACGCGCAAAGTAAACATGTTCAAAAATGCAGTGGGCCTTGGGCTTGTTCTGATCCTTGAAAGGAAAGTAACTGCGCAGGCCTTTTTCATCGATGACAAGCACTTCTCCCGGTTCAATTTCCCGGATGTAATCCGATCCTGTAAGATCAAATGCGCAGGTTTCAGAGGCCACCACATACCCCTCACCGATCTTTCCCAGACAAAGAGGCCGGAAGCCATGAGGATCACGAATCGCGAAAAGCTGTTTTTCATTCAGCATGACAACGCTGAACGCACCTTCAACGCGCTTAATGGAATCCACAACCGATTCTTCAGTCGTGCGGTAAGTGGGCTTGGCCATTAAATGAATAAAAATTTCGGAATCCGTTGTACTGCCAAAAATAGAACCGTAGGCTTCCAATTCAGCTCTTAAAACCTGCGCATTCACAAGGTTTCCATTATGCGCAATCGCAACCTGTCCGCGGGAATAGTCCACTCTGTAGGGCTGGGCATTCACACGGCTTGAGGACCCCGTCGTTGAATATCGTGTGTGACCAATCGCATGATTTCCCTTGAGACGGGCGATCCGGGCTTCGTTAAAAACCTCTCCCACAAGCCCCATGTCCTTTTCAAGGTGAAGGTTCTCTTCATCACTGGAACAAATCCCGGCTGCCTCCTCCCCACGGTGCTGAAGAGCGAAAAGGCCCAGGTAAGTCATGCGCGCAGCCTCCGGATGGTTAAAAACCCCGAAGACACCGCAATGATCTTTTACATTTTCTCCGCCCATAAACTCCTATCGGGCCATTCTTTTCGGAATGGCTGACTGATAAACTGCGATTGCATCCGCAACGGGTAACTTGATCCGGTCGCCAATGATGATTTCATTTCCTGTAACACAGCCAATCTGATAAAGCGGCACACCGCATTCAGAAGCGACCTTGAGCACTTCTTCTTTATGCTCAGGTTTTACGGACAAAACCGCGCGCGACTGGGATTCGCCAAAGTAGAGGGCGTCTTCCCGGACTGAACCGCGGACAGCGAGGTCAAGCTGATCCACAACAACTCCTTTGGGCCCGCAAGGGTCAAAACAGGCTTCTGTCAAAGCCAGAGCGAGGCCTCCCTCTGAAAGATCATGGCACGACGCCAGATGCCCGGTCGCGGCCATATCCAGAATGAATTTGTGAAGCTGAGTCTCTTTAGCAAGGTCAAGCCTGGGAGGAAGACCCTTTTTAAGACCATGCTCGATCATCAGATAATGAGACCCGCCGATCTCTTCAAAAGTGTCTCCCGCAAGAAACACGAGATCTCCTTCATTCTGAAAAAACGAAGGCACGCGTTTTTCAATATCCTCGAGCAGACCGACCATTCCTACTGTCGGTGTCGGATAAATAGCCGCTGCCGGACTTTCATTGTACAAACTCACATTACCGCCCGTTACCGGAGTTCCAAGAGCTTTGCAGGACGCAATCATCCCGTTTACAGCCTGGTGGAACTGCCAGAAAATCTCAGGCTTCATAGGATTGCCGAAATTCAGGCAATTCGTAATGGCGAGCGGACGGGCACCGGAGCAGACTACATTGCGGGCCGATTCAGCCACCGCAATTTTTCCGCCCTCAAAAGGATCCAGGTAACAGTAAAGACTGTTGCAGTCGGTTGAAACCGCAATCCCTTTCTTTGTTCCCTTGATTCGGATCAGTGCCGCATCGTGACCAGGATAAAACACCGTGTCCGTCCTGACCATGTGATCATATTGTTTCCAGACCCAGGCCTTGGAAGCCAGAGAGGGATGATCCAGCATTTTTTTCAAAACCGTATTGAAGTCCGAAGGGATTTTAACAGCCGCAAGATCGAGCTTCTGGGCTTCTTCGAGGTAAACCGGGCGTTTTTCTTCACGAATGTATAAAGGCCCGTCATCAGCAAGTGCCTTCGCGGGAATCTCAGCGACAATCTCTCCGCCGCTCTTCACCGTCATCAGGCTGCCTTCTTTGACTTCACCAATCTTTACAGCGTGAAGATCCCATTTCTCAAAAATCTCTTCAACTTTCCGTTCTTTTCCTTTGTGAGCTATGATCAGCATTCTTTCCTGAGATTCCGAAAGCATGATTTCATAAGGAATCATCCCGGATTCCCGCAAAGGAACTTTCTTCAGGTCGATCTCAATGCCGGTAGAACCGCGCGCCGCTGTTTCGCAGGTGGAGCAAGTCAAGCCCGCCGCGCCCATGTCCTGCATACCGACAAGAGCATCGGTCTTGATGAGTTCCAGGCATGCTTCCATCAGAAGCTTTTCCATAAAAGGATCCCCGACCTGCACAGCAGGACGGTCCTCATGACTCTCTTCAGTAAGCTCTTTGGAAGCAAACGCGGCGCCTCCAAGACCGTCACGGCCCGTCGAAGCTCCGACGTAATAAACGGGATTCCCAACGCCTGAAGCCTTACCTTTCACAATTTCGTCCGTTTTCATGAGGCCAAGCGCCATGGCATTCACAAGGGGGTTCCCCTCGTAGCAATCGTCAAAATAAACTTCTCCGCCGATTGTCGGAACCCCAATACAGTTGCCGTAATGTGCGATCCCCGAAACAACACCGCGAAAAAGTCTTTTCGTCGAAGACTGCTCCAGGCTTCCAAAGCGCAGAGAATTCATAAGAAGAATCGGCCGCGAGCCCATCGTAAATATATCGCGAAGAATACCGCCGACCCCCGTCGCCGCCCCTTGAAAGGGTTCAATCGCGGAGGGATGATTATGACTTTCGATTTTGAAGCAGATCGCAAGACCATCGCCGATATCCACAATACCGGCGTTTTCCTCACCCGCGCGGACCAGAAGGTTAGGCCCGTCGGTCGGAAAGGTTTTAAGAACGGGTCTCGAATTTTTATAGGAGCAATGCTCGCTCCACATCACGCTGAAAATTCCCAGTTCCGTAAAGTTGGGGTCACGGCCGAGAATTTTTACGATTTTCTGGTACTCCGCTTCAGTGATGCCGTGTGAAGCGATCATTTCAGGAGTAATTTTAATTTGCGTTTCCGTCGTCATGGGTTTCCTTTTTAGGCCCCGATAAGGCTTTCGAAAATTTTCCGTCCGTGATCAAGCCCCAGTACCGGTTCGCTGGCGCGCTCCGGATGAGGCATCATGCCAAGAATATTGCGCTTTTCGTTAAAAATACCGGCGATGTTTTCTCTGGAGCCGTTCGGATTGAAGTCCCGTGTCACCTGCCCGCTTTTTGACGCGTAGCGGAAAGCAATGCGGGATTCGTCCTTCAGACGCTTCAGCGTATCGTCATCGCAAAAATAATTCCCTTCGCCATGAGCGATCGGCACGCAGATTGTTTCGCCCTTTTTAAGATTGCGGGTGAAAACACTCGCCGTTTCTTCGACGCGCAGCCACACATGTTCGCAGACAAAACTGAGCGATTCATTTCGGAGCATCGCCCCGGGAAGAAGCCCTGACTCGAGGAGAATCTGAAAACCGTTGCAGATCCCCAGAACAAGGCGTCCTTCGCCCGCGTGCTTGATCACGGATTCCATTGCGGGTGAAAAACGTGCCACGGCGCCCGTGCGCAGATAATCCCCGTAACTGAAACCGCCGGGAAGAATCACAAGATCCACCTTGGGAAGCGCGCGCTCTTTGTGCCACACAAAGGACACATCCATACGCATCACATCTTTCAGAACATTAAAGCAATCCGTATCGCAGTTCGATCCGGGGAAAACAATAACCGCAGCTTTCATCGAACCCATCAGCGTGCCGCTTTCTCTTCCCTCATGGTCAGGGAATATTCTTCAATAACAGGGTTAATCAAAAGCTTGTCGCACATTTCACGGATGCGGGCCTCGGCGCGGGTCTTATCAGCCTCATCCACGGTCAGTTCAAAGAACTTTCCAACCCGAAGATCCTTTGCTTCTTTAAAACCCAGCGTCGAAAGCGCGTGAAGCACTGTCTGCCCCTGAGGATCTAGCACTGACTTTTTAAGCGTCACATTAATGGTTGCTTTATACATAAGGCCCTTTCAAAGTTCCCGGCCGGCAAGCCGCTTATAGACGTCTCTGTAGGCCTGGGAAGTTTTTTGAATCACTTCCTGAGGCAGCTCAGGTCCCGGAGGTGTCTGGTTCCAACGAATGTCGAGAAGATAGTTACGCACGATTTGTTTATCATAGCTCGGCTGATCGTGGCCCGGCTCATAAATGTCTTTAGGCCAGAACCGTGAACTGTCCGGAGTGAGCACTTCATCAATGAGAATAAGCTCGCCCTGATAAACGCCGAATTCAAATTTGGTGTCCGCAATCAAAATGCCGCAGGTATCTGCGTAGTCACGGCCCTTCTCGTAGATTTCGATCGTCATCTGTTCCGCTTTTTTAGCGAGCTCCGGACCAATGAGCTCGGTCGCCTGTTCAACACTGATGTTGATATCGTGGCCGGAAGTTTCTTTCGTTGCCGGTGTAAAAATCGGCTCCTTAAGTTTCTCACACTGGCGGATTCCCGCGGGAAGTTTGTGGCCGCAGATCGCTCCGGTCTTTTGATAGTCTTTCCAGCCAGAACCCGTCACATAACCGCGAACAACACACTCAATCGGAAGCGGCTTGGCTTTTTTCACAAGCATCGTTCTTCCATCCAGCATCGCGCCGTGATCTTTAAGGACATTATCCGGCAGGCCCATTTCACGGATATCCGCGGTAATCAAATGGTGCGGCATCCAGCTTTCGATTTTCTTGAGCCAGAAAACAGAGAGCTGCGTCAAAACTTTTCCTTTAAAAGGAATGGGGTTTGGAAGAACCACGTCAAAGGCGCTCAGCCTGTCCGTTGAGACGATCAACAGTCGGTCTCCCGGCATTTCGTAAATATCACGCACCTTGCCGCGTCCCAACAAAGGAAGCGGAAGTTTTGTTTCAAGGATCGCATCCGGATTCGTCATAGAAACTCCCATGGTGTGTCCTTTCCTGTCTGAGCTTAACGCCGCGCCGCTGACTTGTGCTTCTTGACCTGCTGCTTCTTTGCAGGCAGCCCGACACGAGCGAAAATTTTGTTCACGTTCTTCAGATGATACCCGTAATCAAAAACACTTTCGACTTCCTTGCGGCTGAGATGACCAAGAATACCCGCGTCGGCGAGCACAGCCTCGCGCAGGGTCACGCCTCCTTCATCCCAGACTTTTTTGGCAGCTTCCTGAACCAGCGCATAGGAAGCTTCGCGCGTAAGCCCTTTCTCAACAAGCTTGAGAAGAAGCCCCTGCGAAAACACAACGCCTTTGCTTTTTTCAAGATTGCCAAGCATGTTGTCTTTCAGCACGATGAGGTCGCGGATCACACCCTGCATCAGGGTGAGCATGTAATGAACCAGAATGGTGCTGTCCGGGAAAATGACGCGCTCCACGGACGAATGGGTAATATCGCGCTCATGCCAGAGAGCAACGTTCTCCATTCCGGCCAAAGCATTACCTCTCAGAATACGCGACAACCCGGCAATGCGTTCGCAGGTAATGGGATTGCGTTTGTGGGGCATCGCCGATGAGCCTTTTTGCCCTTTCCCGAAAAACTCCTGAACTTCAAGGGTCTCTGTTTTCTGAAGGCCGCGGATTTCGGTTGCCAGCTTTTCCAGCGAACAGCCGATCACAGCAACGGTGTTCAGGTATTCGGCATGCCGGTCGCGCTGAACAATCTGCGTTGAAATCGGAGCGTGTTTCAAACCGAGCCTGCGGCAGACATCCTCTTCCACCTTGGGGTCCACATTAGCGAAAGTTCCCACCGCTCCGGAAATTTTGCCGTATTCAATATTTTCAGAGGCCGCGTCAAAGCGGCGCAGATTACGTTTAAACTCTTCATAAAAAAGAGCCATCTTAAGCCCAAACGTCGTGGGCTCCGCGTGAACACCGTGACTGCGTCCCGCCATCACGGTCATCCGATGCTCATTCGCCTTGTTGCCCAGATGACCAATAAGCGTCACAATTTCTTTGCGGATAAGCTTTGAGGCTTCTTTGATCTGCAAAGCCAGACCGGTGTCGAGAATATCCGAAGAGGTCAAACCATAATGGACATAGCGGCCTGAAGGGCCGACATATTCCGCAAGGTTAGTGAGAAACGCGATCACGTCGTGATTCACGACGCGCTCGATTTCGCGGATGCGATCAAGATTGAAATTCGCTTTCTTGCGGACTTTTGCGGGAATGTCTTTGGGGATGTAATTGTATTTGGCCAGGGCGTCCAAAGCCGCAAGTTCGACTTCGAGCCATTTAGCCACTTTATTCTGTTCTGTCCAGAGTGCCCCCATCTCGGGGCGTGTATACCGCGAAATCATATCAGTCCTGATCCTGAGTCATACAGCATCGCTGGAAAACCGCATAGCGCTAACGGGATTTAAACCCGTGTTTTTGCCTTGAGAGGGCAACGTCCTAGATCGGGCTAGACGATAGCGCCAAGATGCGTATCGGCCTGCGAATAGTTATAAAATTGGATGTGGAATAAAGTTAGAACCGCTGGTGCGGCAAGACGATGGGGAGTATAGCGAAGCTGTCCGTTCCTGTCAATTGATGCCGTTGGGTTATCGGCGGCGTTTCAGGTCATCAACCGTGCGGTCAAGGATCCTCTGGCGGTCTTCAAGAGCTTTAACGGCCCTTTCAAGCTGAGCTACGGTGTTTTCAAGACGGTCAACACGCGAACCATCACCCGACCCCGGAAGGTCCTTGGCGGCTTTTGCATCCGCCGTAGTCAACAGAGGTAAAGGCTGAGGTCGGAGAGGAGATGATGCAGACGGCTCTTCTTGAGCAGAATCTCCAATGGAATCCAGAGAACTCTTAAATTCGCTCTCCCATTGACCAAAATCCGTATCCGCCGAGGTAGGATCGGAAATACCTTCATCCGAGAAGGCTGTGCCGCTCACCATCAAAAAAGCGAAAAGAAATGAAAGCATCGGTTTCAAGACACACCTCCTGGTTGATTCCCAGTATATCGGCAAAGCATGGCAGGGCTCCAGTTAAAAATCAGCCCCTCGGATGAAACTCGGCATGCACACTCTTAAGCCGGTCCCGGGTCACGTGGGTATAAATCTGCGTGGTGGCAATATCCGCGTGCCCAAGAAGCTCCTGAACGACGCGAAGATCCGCGCCATGTTCCAGAAGGTGCGTGGCAAAGGAGTGCCGAAACGTATGCGGAGTAATCGTTTTGCGGATGCCCGACAGCCGGGCATATTTTTTGATCAGCTGCCAGATCATCTGCCGGGTCAATCCATGCCCGCCCCGGGCAAGAAATAAATGTTCAGAGCGGGGCTTTTGTTTAGGCCTCACCTGCTCCAGATAAACAGCCACTGCCTGGCGGGCAGTCCTTCCCACGGGAACAACGCGCTCTTTGCTTCCTTTCCCCGTGCATTTGAGAAAAGAGCCGTCAAAATCGAAATCTGATAAACGAAGGCCCGCCAGCTCAGAAACACGAAGTCCCATCGAGTACAGGCATTCGAGCAAGGCATAATCACGGATTCCCAAAGGCTGCTTCCTGTCAGGTGTCTGCAGGATTTTTTCAATTTCAGGCGACGTCAGAAAGTGCGGCAGTTTTTTCCAGAGCTTGGGAGAATCCAGAACGCTTGTTACATCTTCGGCAAGGTGTCTTTCCTTGATCAGAAAACGGTGAAACAACTTAATGGAAACGAGCCTCCGGGCCAGGCTTGAGGAATCCAGTCCCCGCTTCTTTTCTGCCATCAGGAAATCCAAAATATGTTCCCGTTTTATTTTATCCCAGGAAGTCAATTTGAGACTGTTGTGGAGAAAGTTTTGGTAAAAACCAAGATCCTGGCCATACGCTTCCAACGTGTTGGACGCAAGGCCTCTTTCTACAGACAAATAGCTCAGGAAATCTGTTAAGAGCGGGTCTCTGAGGGGTTCATCAGCCGGGTGTGTTTTCATCCTTAAGGCTATCGGCCGCAAGCGCTCAGGGCTTGATGCGGCTAAAGGGAAGCCCCGTTTTTACGAAGCATCTCAAGAAAATCAGCTTCGAAAAGGACTTTCACGCCAAACTCTTCGGCTTTCTTCAGTTTGGAGCCGGGAGTTTCTCCACAGACAAGGAAATTGGTTTTTTTGCTTACGCTTGAGCTGGGGTGCCCGCCCATTTGCCGGATCCATTTTTCAGCGGCGGAACGCTCCATCGAAGCTAGGGTCCCTGTCACGACAAAAGACTTGTCATGGAAATCTCCAGCCTGGCGGACAGACTCCAGAAGGTCGAAACGCACCCCCGCCTTGCGGAGCCTTTCGATAACTCTACGGGTTTCTCTCATGGTAAAAAACTCATACACAGACTTCGCGGTCACAGGCCCGATTTCGCGGATACCTTCAAGCTCTTCCTGCGGCACTTCCAGAAGAGCATCCAAAGATTTGAACCGCTGAGCCAGAAGAAACGCCGCGCGTTCCCCCACATCCTGAATACCCAAACCAAGAATGAGCCGATTGAGCGTTCTTTTCTTACTGGCCTCAATGCCCTGAAAAAGCTTCTCGGTTGATTTCTCACCCATGCGTTCTAGACCTTTTACAACTTCCCGGTCCAGCTCATAAATACCCGCGATATCCTGAAGAAGCCCCTTATCCACAAACTGCTCAACCCAAACCTCGCCCAATCCCTCCACGTCCATCGCGTCACGGGATGCAAAATGGCGGATGCGGCCCTTGAGTTGGGCGGGACATGAGGGATTGACGCAGCGCAGCGCGACTTCTTCTCCCAGTTTTTTAACGGAGCTTCCGCACACCGGACAGCGGGAGGGAAATTCAAATTCGCGCGGCCGGCCTTTTCTTTTCTCTTTCAAAGCTTCAATCACTTTGGGAATTACTTCTCCGCTTTTTTCCACACGCACAACGTCCCCGATACGGACATCGAGACGTTTAATCTCGTCCGCGTTATGAAGACTGGCACGGGACACCGTGGAACCCGAAATACGCACAGGCTGAAGAATCGCAACAGGCGTCAAAACGCCGGTTCTTCCCACCTGAATCTCGATTCCTAAAAGGGTGGTCTCTGCTTTTTCCGCCGGATATTTGTATGCAATCGCCCAACGCGGTGACTTATTGGTGACCCCCAGCGTCTTGTGAGCCTCGAAACTGTTAACCTTCACGACCATTCCGTCAATGTCGTAACCCAGAAGGTTCCGCTTTTCCCGATAGCTTTCAATGAACTTCACTACATCTTCAATACCCCGGCAAACCTTCGTGTGTTCAATCGTTTTGAAACCCAGCGACTTCAGGAACTCAAAAGCGCAGCTTTGAGACTCAAGCCCTTTTGGGACCGGCTGGACAAGCGCGAGTCCGTGAATGAACGCATTCAGATTACGGGACGCCGTAAGCGCGGGATCCAGCTGTTTTAAACTCCCTGCGCAGGCGTTGCGGGGATTCGCGAAAAGTTCTTCCCCGTTTTTTTCCCGTCCTCTGTTGATCTTCTCAAATTGCTTATGGGGCAAATACGCCTCCGCCCGAATTTCGAGACGGTCGGGAACAGCGCCCTTGAACGAGAAACCTTCCACGGGAATCTTTAAAGGGATCGCCTTGATGGTTCTGACATTAGCAGTCACGTCATCACCCTTTTGTCCGTCACCACGTGTGGCGCCCAGCGTCAGCAGACCTTTCTCATAAACCAGTGAAAGAGAAACTCCGTCGATCTTTTCTTCGACAAAATAGTCGACTTCTTCAACACCGAGGGTCTTACGCGTACGCTGGTCAAAGTCCGCGAGCTCTTCGGCAGAGTAGGTATTATCCAGGGAAAGCATGGGCACGCTGTGCGTCACGGTTTTAAAACTTTGCAAAGGAGCACCCCCCACTCGCTGGGAGGGAGAATCCTGCGTCAGGAATTCTGGAAATTTTTTTTCAAGAAGAGTCAGCTCACTTAAGAGGCCGTCAAAATCCTGGTCGCTGATTTCTGGTTTTGCGTCGAGATAGTATTTGCGGTTGTGCCGCTCGATTTCGCCGCGAAGATAGAGAATTCGCTTCTCCGCGGTTTTGCGGCTCATGACGTTTTCAGAGGATGGGAAGAGTTCAGAGTCTGCCAAGGGAAGAAAAGTTTACCAAATTAAGGAGAGTTACGCATAAAAAACAAAATGATTTATCCGTGCCTGATCTCAAAGGTTTTATAGCGCGATTGACAGGAAGACCACGTCACCTGCTCACTATGAATAAAACGGCTCAGGGCAGACTCGCGGATTTTGGTCAAAAAAGCTTCAATTTCAGACCGACAGCCTTCAGCTTCCAGCTCAACGCTTCCGTCAGGAAGATTCCGCACATACCCGAAAACCTCATAGCCCCTGGAAATAATTCGGCACGTCGCTCTGAAGCCAACACCCTGAACGTGTCCCTGGTAACTAACCGCCGCGCAATCCGTCATGAAACAATTTGTCCGGGTTCGCCATGTTCGAAGCGCTGACTTTTAATGACTGTTCCCTGTTCGTCAAAAAGACGTACCAGTCCCTGAAGAAAGTCATTCACATAGCAGGCTTCTTCCCGCGGCTTTCCGTTGGGGTGATATTTGATATTGAGCCCCTCCCGCAAATCACGGTGAAAATGAATCTCTTCCTTCAGAATCCCATTCGGGTAGTAGATCTGAGCCTTACCTTCAAGTTTTCCTTTTTCAAAATTCCATTTGTCCTTAAGGACGCCGTTTTCATACCAGGACCTCAAAAGTCCCTGCATCGCACCCCGGCTGTAGCGTACTTCACGCATGAGTTTTCCATCAGTATAAAACCACTGAGCCCGCCCGTGCTGCATACCGTCACGGTAATGAAAAACCTCTTTTAAGCATCCCTGCTCGTCATACGTTCGTGTCACCCCGTCTTTTTTGCCCCCCTTAAGCTCGGATTCCTGCTCAAGGACGCCATTGGGGTAATAAGTGATACGGGTTTCCAGAGCGCCTGGGTCCCGCTGACGCGAGGAATTGGGGTTCATCATATAAAATCAATCTGTTTCATTTTGAGAGGACAAGAAAGCTTCAGAGGCTTCGTAGAAGCCGGGTGATGGTTCAGCCTACCACTTCTTTGGAATTTAAATACGTTTTCAACCGCGCTTCGGATTTCGGCACTCAGCCGCTTTTCCTTGATGCTGAAAAAGCGTGACAGCGAGCAGCACAACCGCATCCAAACCTCAGGCACTCGAAGTTTTGATGCGGTTCGTACCGTTTTTTTTTGCCGCTTGAATGGCATTCTCGGCTTTCTCCAGAAGCTCTTCTTTTTGCGTCGAATCTGAAGGAAATTCGGCAATGCCGAAGCTGATCGTGACGGGAAATGATTTTCGGTCTCTCAGCTTTGAGGACAGCTTTTTTTCAGTAACTGATTTCAGACGCTCAGCGCAAACCTGAGCGCCCGAACGCTGGGTTTCAGGAAGGATCAAAACGAAGCGGTCACCTTTGAGTCTAAAGACAAGATCCGAACGCCGGATCGAGAATTCAGGGCTGACAAGTCCATTTTTCGGCTTTAGCAATTGTGCGAAATTCTCCAACAAAGCGTCTCCGGTTTTCCGTCCATGAAGTGCATTAAAATCCTGAAACTGGTCAACGTCCATGCAAAGAAGACAAAACCGGTATCCGCGGCGAAGACTTCGGGCAATTTCCATTTCCAGATAATCCTCAAAAAAACGCTCGCCGTAAAGGCCGGTCAAAGGGTCCACCAGAAGATCCTCTTTATCTGCAGATTCAAACGATTTCAAGCAGCACTCCGAATAAAAAAGCAGATCACTGATCGAAACAACTCCTGCAATCTCTCCTTTACTGTCTATAACAGGCATGCTGGGGAGTCGGCTTTTGCACATCAGGGCCAGCACTTCTGAAACACTTTGCCCCACTTTCGCGACGAGGACCAGCCGCTTCATGACTCTCGCAACGGGTATTTTATCTGCGGATTCTTTCACTTTGGCCGACCGTACAAAAAATTGTGCGGCGTCAAGTGTGCCGACAATTTTTCCCTGCTTCTGCACAATTAAAACCGCAGCTTTTCGGCGCTTCATAAGCTGCTCTGCCGTTTTGAGGGAATGCCTGGCCTCAATCGAAACGGGACGCCTTTTCATAACGACTTCTACGCCATCGTGAATACTTAAATTGTTTTTTAATGTACTTTTCTTCATGATCTTTTTTTCCTTTTACCGCCGGACTCTCACAAAAAAAATTCTGTCTCGGAAGGAAGTTTCTTTTCATTCCAGGAAGCATCCTTTATAATGCCACGGCAGCTCAAACGTGAGCCTTTAACAGGAATTTTAACACATATTTACGGCAAAAACCGGACTCCCCCAGGTTTAAAAGCTGTTGGAACAACCGGCATGTTTTTGCAGTATCTAAGTTTTGGGAGGAATAAGTTTATGATTCAGGTCTATTACGCCGCACCTTCGATCTATGGACGGAAAGTTCTGGCTGTCCTTGATGAGAAAGAACTTGATTACGAAATCAAGAAAATGAGTTTCTCAACCCAGGATCACCTGAAGGATGACTATCTCAAGGTTAACCCCAATGGTGAAATTCCAGCCATCACGGACGACGGCTTTACCGTTTATGAATCAACAGCCATCGTGGAATATCTGAATGATGAATATCCGGAACCACCGTTGATGCCGGAAGACTCTGAGGGCAGAGCGAAAGTTCGCATGATCGATGACTATTGCGATCTTCATCTTTATCCCGAGATCGTCCGCTGCCTGCTGAAAAAAGTCCTTAAGAAAGAAGAACTCAACGAGGAAGATGTTAAGGCACTTGCTGAAAAGACAAAGCGTCTCGACACGTATCTGGCGGGAAAAACCTGGATTGCCGGGGATTTTTCTCTGGCTGATTGCGCCGTCATGGCGGCTTTCGCAAGTCTGGAAGGCTTTGGCGTTCTTGATGAGTGCCTCGCGAGCCAGGCTCTGAAGTCCTATGCAGGCCGTTTGAAAACTCGAAAAGGCTACAAAGGCGCAAACCTTATGAGCCTTGAAACAGCCGCGGCATCTTAAAGGCTGACCGGATTTAAAATAAGAAAGCCGGCTGACGGAATGTCAGCCGGCTTTTTTTATTTTCGGTAAAAATATTATTTAAACGTCTTATCTGAAACAACATTCCCCGCGTCATCATACTCTTTGCGGTTCACCTTCTTGCCCGCAGCATAAACATCTTCATACTTGAGATTTCCTTCGGGGGTATAGTGCCGCGCCGTTCCTTCACGCAGTCCTTTGACAAACTGAAACTCTGATTTGAGTTTGCCGTCAGCGTGAAAGGTTTTCGTCACACCGTCCAGCACACCGGCGCGGTAATAGCGCTCTCCCACTTTCTTATTAAAAAAGAAATGTTCTTCTCTCTCCCCATCCATCATTTGGCTCTTCTCGGTTCTGAAGTTGAGCATCAGAAAAAATCCCGCCGCCGCAACAAGTACAATAACGATCACAATTGCCTTAAGAAACCGCAGCATTCCTACCTCCTTGTGGTCAGCGAATCAGGACAAACCCTTTGCCGGGTTTTCCTCGCAAAGATTCACCCACCCGTTCGCATCATAAACCCAAAGCCCGACCATTCTACCCTGCTGATGGATTTCAGCAGCTGACAAGCGTCCCGTTTCAGAATAAAGACGGGAAAATCCCACAGGTTTGTTCCCCTGCATTTTTACGATTTTCTTTACTTTTCCATTTTCATAAAAAGTTTTACTTATACCCTCAAGCCGGTTCGCCCGGTAACTCATGACAGCACCCAGAGCCCCGCTTTGATAATACCACTTCGCGGCTCCATCAAGATGCCCGTTCTTGACAGGAAACTCACCCTTCAGGGCTCCGCTCTCATAGTAAGTCTGAAACGATTCAGCCTTTTCTGCCAAAGCCGAGCCCGGAATCCAAAGGAAAATTGCGATGGATAAAGAAACAAGACAGAGTTTCGTTTTCACGCGTCCCTCTCAAGAAAAAGCTTTTCTCATTTATCGGCAAACGCGAACCAGAATCAAATTTTTTTTGATGTGGCAAATAGAGGGATTAAGAGGGTGAAAAACGGGCAGACTTTCGAAAAGAGCGGACAAAACTCCTGAAATGGAACTCCGCAAGCCGGAGAAAACGCGATAGACCGAGGCCTGCTAAGTACCAGCCAAGACCGGCACCTGCAATGTTTGACATGAAATCAAAAACTTCAGGCCTCCTTTTTATTTCAGGACCCTGCAGGCATTCGATGACGCCTCCTATCATGACAAGCACAAGCGCGACGGCCAGATGATGGCGGCGGCGGAAAATCTGAACAGCATAAAGAGTTGCGAACAAATACATAAGAAAATGCAGACTCTTATCGCCATCCCTCAGCCCCCCGGGAAGAGACGTTTCCAAAACCCACAGAAAATGAGGCACCCTTGGGACCAGGCAAAAATAACACATCAAGCCTAAGCCGGCCATTCCGAAAGCCAGCCACAGCCATCTCGATTTCAGGGAATACATTTTAATTTACCGCCTTGAAGATTAGGGGATGAAAAGCTAAGATACTTAGCAGTTTAGCCGATCACAGTTCATTTGCAAATATCACGAAGAAGAGATTCGCAACCTGGACCTAGTTGCTCTACCATGCTATAAAAAGGCAGGCGTGAAAAAAGACGAGATCAAACTTCTGCAGTTTTTTATTTGCCGCAATTTCACGGGGTCAAAACAGGATAGTTATCAGGGCGAATCCATTTTAGGGAATCTTTACGCGCCCTCTTTCCCTTATACCTTTGATTCTCTTTTTGCTGTGACTTGCTGGCGCAAGGATAAAAAGTTTCATAAAGAAGTTCTCGAATATGAAACGGATGAAGGCCATAAAACAAAAAGCCCTCACATGGATATAGAGCCCGTGACAAACAGTGTTCTTTTCCGCTGGCACAAACATCGTTTTCCACCGCAATTCCAAATTCTGAAGCCGACACACCTTACCGTACGCGTTATCCTGGATGGTAAAACGGTCTGGGAATCCTATATACTTATTGAGCAGCGGGCTTCTTAGCTTCTACGGTCTCAGCCGGAGCCGCAGTTTCAGCTGTGACAGCTGCCAAATCAACGGACGTACTTTCTGCCGTTCCCGCCGACTGTCTTTTCTGAACGCTTATTTCTTCGCGCGAGACCAGGTGCAAAGAATCAAGGTTATCCTTGGCACAGCCGCCCAAAGCCATTGCTGTCAAAACAAACACAAAACTAAAGCCATAAACTTTCATACATTCCTCCCAGTTAAATACGGACCTGTTTCTTGTCTTTTTTTCGGCGCTGCGCAATCAGTTTTTCTTTCAGCCTGAAAAGTTTGCCGCTCACGCCTACACGATAAATATGCGGGTAATAAAACCGTTTATGCTCGGGCGGCAGTCTGGAAAGTCTCTCAGCAGCATAAGCGCGAATGCTGAAAACTGATTCTTTTTTTGCCGCTACTTTACCTTCCCTCATCAATGGTTTCAAGAGCGGTTCCCAGGCCAGCCCGCGGACCGACGTGCTGGCAAGTTGATAAAACGGATGAAACACCTCGGTCAATGTATTCTCAGAGGCCAGAACAATAGCGTCTAAAAGAAACTCTCCTTTGTCGCTGATAAAACGGTGAACTTTCTTTCGTCCGGGTTCATTCATTTTTACCAGACTGTCGGAAATTTTGATCTCGGGGTGCCCGCCAATGGAAGCCAGCTTGTAGACCATATCCAAAGCGGGTTCATCGTACGAGGTCGAAAGTTTTGTCCCCACTCCCAGACCGTCAATCTTGGCATCCTGACTGAGAAGGCTTTCCACAATATACTCATCAAGCTGTCCCGAAACAAAAATCTTTACACCCGGAAAGCCTGACTCATCCAGCTGAGCACGGACTCTTTTACTCAGATAAGCCAGATCGCCGCTGTCGATGCGGACACCTTTGATCTCAATGCCTTCCCGGCGAAGAGTCCTGAGAGCCGGCAGAAGATTCGGCATACCGCTCTCCAATGTATTGTAAGTATCGATTAAAAGAACGGTCTCTTCCCTGTGAATTCTGGAGAACTCCAGAAAAGAACGTTTTTCATCGCGGACAGCCTGAATCCAGCTGTGCGCCTGAGTGCCGAAAACTGGAATGCCGTATTTCTTTCCGGCAAAAGCGTTGGAAGTTCCGTCCACGCCCCCGATGTAAGCTGCCCGTGACGCAGCAATTCCCGCAAGCCCCTGGGCTCGGCGAAGTCCGAAATCAAGAACACCACGGCCTCGCGCCGCCTGAACAATACGCGAGGCTTTTGTTGCAACCAGGGAGGGAAAATGAACAAAGTTAATCAGCAATGTCTCAGCAAGCTGGCAATCCACCAGATTTCCTTCCACCCGCATCAGGGGTTCATTAGGAAAAACAATCTCTCCTTCCCGAACAGAATCGACATTCAAATGAAAACGGAAAGTCTTCAGGTAGTTCAGAAACTCCTTATGAAAACCCTGTTTGCGCAGATAGGCCAGATCTTCTGAGTTAAAGCGAAAGCCTGCAAGAAGCTCTGCGGCTTCATGCATTCCGGCAGCAATCAAATACCCGCCCTTGAAGGGGTTGTGCCGGTAATGGAGATCAAAGACAGCCTTCTGGCGATGACGGCCCGTAATGAAGTAGGCCTGAGACATCGTCAGCTGATAGAGATCGGTGTACAGCGGAGTTAATTCTTTCATTCCATATCCTCAGAAAATAAAACACTTTAAGTATTTTTTATTGTATCCGATGATTACCTCACATCTCAAGCCGGATCTGTCCTTGATATCCGTCCTTAAGATGCTAATATTGGATTGTTATTCATGAACATCCTTTAACCCCCTGACGGATTCATGACCTCAAAACGAGATTCAGAATTTCCAGTTGCTCGAATGGCTATCAGCGCTGTTCTTTTTTTAACCTTCTCTTCAGCTTCACTATCAGCTCAAAGCACTTCTCACGGAAACAGCACGCATGGAGGCTGGCCGGCAGCTTCTTCCGAACTTGATTTTCCCGTGAAGGGGATTTCTGAAAACGACCGCCCAGGCCAAACGACTCAGGCCCGCCATGAAAAAGATCCGACCTCACAGTTTCTGGTCGGAGACGTTATCGTCGAGCAGGGCTCCCTTAAGGATTACTTTTCCCGCCGGAATAACCGCTGATTATTCAGGAGTTTTTTTCTTCGAAAGACATTGCTCAATAAAAGCAATGAGCTGTTCACCGCTTGTAGGCTTTGTCAGATAAGGGTGGCCGTGCAGCAGTTTGGAGGCGGGGTTCACTTCTTGATAAACGCCCGTGAAAAAGACAATCGGAATATCCTTCAGTTCGGGATCCTGTCCCAGCTGGTCCGCAACCTGATAGCCAGAAACTTGAGGCATGGAAACATCCAGAAGAATGATGTCCGGCTTCACAGCTTTGGCTGTTGGATATCCCTGGGATCCCTGGTTAACGACGTGGACTTCGTAATCTCCAGCATCTTCAATGAAGATCTTGGTGATACTTGTGTAGTCGGTTTCATCGTCCACCATCAGGATTTTTTTCTTGGGCATGCGCAGAGTCCTCTGTTGTGTTGTTCATCGGTTCAAGACGGCCTCGTCTTGAGAGTTTTCTCAGCCATCTTTCCCGCCGGCAGCCTGGTGCCGGAATTCATAAAAATGATTCACGGGTCCCACCCCCTGCCCTAATCCAGGTGCAGTCTGAATGGCTCCTGTTATAAAGTGTTTCGCGCAGGCAATAGCCTCGTTCAGCTTCATCCCGCCAGCAAGCGCAGCTGTAATTGCTGCTGAAAAAGTACAGCCCGTGCCGTGCGTATGACGGGTCGGAACTCTTCCTGAGCTGAAAAGGAACTCCTTGCCATCCAGATAAAGGTAATCCATAGCATCCCCCGTCATATGCCCCCCCTTGATTAAAACAGCACGAGGGCCAAAAGAAGCGATTTTTTCCGCCATGGGTTTAAGCGAACCCTGATTTTTATAAGGCATGGCGCTCAAGGCCTCCGCCTCATGCAAGTTGGGAGTCACAAGATAAGCAAATGGCAAAAGTTCGCGGATCAAAACTCCTCGAGCCTCTTCATCCATTAAGGCGGCGCCATGTTTACTGATCATGACGGGATCAACAACCAAAGGAAATGTAAAACTCCGGGCGTATTCGGCAACAGCCTCAATGGCTTCCTTATTTCCCAAAGCACCTGTTTTCGCCGCGCCAGGGACAATGTCTGACAAAACAGCCTTGAGCTGAGCGCGGATCAAATCACCGGAAAGCACTTCAACGCGCTCTACAGTTTGCGTATTTTGAACGGTTAATAAAGTAATAACGCTCATCCCGTAGACACCGGCTTGATGGAACGTCTTCAGATCGGCCTGTATTCCGGCCCCACCCGACGGATCGGATCCGGCAATGGTTAACGCTGCTTTGATCATGGTTATCTCCTGACCCAGAAGTGTACCCCGAAACAAAAAACTCTTCCAGCCTTTCGCACTTCCCGTTATGATGACAGCACATGTCGAATTCCCCGGATTACCCATTTCCCCTCGATCCTTTTCAGGAAGAAGCCATAAGGCATGTCCTCGCGGATTCGTCTGTGCTTGTATCCGCTCCGACTGGCGCAGGAAAAACTGTCATCGCTGAGTGTGTCATCCGTCATGCAAGGCGTCAGGGACTTGGCGTCATCTATACGGCGCCCGTCAAAGCATTGAGCAATCAAAAATACCGGGATTTCAAAGAGTTGTATCCGGGCGATGTCGGAATCGTCACGGGCGATGTCTCCATTCAGCCAGACGCGCCCATCGTCATCATGACCACCGAAATTTACAGAAATTCACTCTTTGAAAATTCTGAACGCATTCAAAAAACAGGCTGGGTTATTTTTGACGAGATTCATTATCTGAACGATCCGGAACGCGGGACAGTCTGGGAAGAAGCGATTCTTTTTACTCCTCATAACATCCGGTTGCTGGCTTTAAGCGCGACGGTCCCGAATATTGAGGAGCTGGCCGAATGGATGCGCCAGGTCCATGGCCACCCCATCCAGATCGTAACGGAAGACCATAGGCCTGTTCCCCTCAAATTTAGTTTTCAGTGTCAGGGGCAGTTCTTTGATGAGCCTCAGGACCTGAGAAGGAAAGGTTATGGCGGACGGGAACAATGGGAAAATCCGCGTCACCGCCACAGGTCGCATCATTTCATGAAGGCAAGACCCAACCGGCTGGATCATCTTCTGGAGGTTTTGCGCCATAAAGATTATTTACCCTGCATCTACTTTGTGTTTGGAAGGAAAAGAGCAGAAGCATTGGCTTCGGAAGCCATGCTTTTCAACTTTGTGACGCCTGAAGGCCGTAAAGAAATTCTGGCGCTTTATGACCGTCTTTTAGAACGCTATCAGCTTACGGAAGAACCGTCCGCGCACGAAATGCGACCGCTGATTGAAGCGGGTATCGGTTTTCATCATGCCGGCATGCTCCCCAGCCTCAAAGAAGTCGTCGAACAAATATTTACAAGCCGTCTTCTGAAGCTTATCTTCACAACTGAGACATTCGCGCTTGGAATTAATATGCCCGCCCGCTGCGTTGTTTTTGATGAACTCCAGAAATTCTACGGTAACGGCTTCCGCAACCTGACCACTCGGGACTTTTATCAAATGGCGGGAAGAGCGGGACGACGAGGCATGGACGATTCGGGCTTTGTGATGATGAGGATTAATCCCAACCATATCGCCTACCCGGAAGTGCTCAGAGTTGTGTTTGGTCAACCCGAGCCCATTCTCAGCCAGTTCAACGCGGCTTACGCTACATTGCTTAATCTGTTTAGAACCATGGGGTTCGGACTTCTTGAAGTCTACCCACGATCGCTTCACTGCTTTCAATCGTCGAGAAAGAAACAGAAAGAAGCCCGGCACTTGCTCGAACGGAAACTTGCGCTGTTGAGAGATATGGGGTACCTGACTGAAGACGGCCTCACCGTAAAAGGTGAATTTGCAGCCTCACTCTTCGGCTATGAGTTCCTTATCGCGGAAATGCACGAGGGCGGTGTCCTGTCAACTCTCGATCCGGTTCAGCTTTGCGTTCTTCTGTCCTCTTTCGTATTTGAACCGCGTAAAGATGATTCAGAGCCGAGACTAAGCCCGCACACAAGAAAAATGTCGCGGCTGGCGGAAGAATATCACAATAATATTTTCAGGAAGGAAATGAAGTACCGCATTTATCCGCTCACCAAAGCGCCGCATTTTCATATCGCCCCCGCCATTGAAGCCTGGGCAAGAGGACTGGAATTCGACAAGCTTTTCAGATTAACGGGAGCTGACGAAGGCGAGCTTATCCGTAACTTCCGGATGGTGATTCAGCTGCTGCGGGAACTTTATCATGCGGCTCATACGCCGCCGAAGCTTGCTATCACAGCGCAAAAAGCATTATCGCTGATCAACAGGGATATCGTAGACGCGGAAAAACAGCTTCGAGCTTAAAATCTAGAAATAGCTGTAAAACCATTTTTTTGCGGAACTCAGGGTCTTTTTCAAAAGCCCTCGGGGCGCGAGCAGATTCTCATAGTCTTTCGCATGACCGGAAAGCCAGCGGTACATCCCCAAAGCCGCGATCAATGAGGGATCGACGAGAACTTCCTGAGGAGCTTCCATTTTGCGGCTGAGACCGATGCGGGCTTCTCTTTTGAAGCGCTGCTGAAGGAATTCAAGAAAACCAGAAAAGGAAACACCTCCGCCCGTAAACACATAGTGCGGATAATTGATCTTCTCCTCGTGAGCCAGGCCGTCAACCGTTTCAAGCACGGACTTCAGCCACTCCTCCGCCTGCAGCAAAAACTTATCCTGAAATTCCTGCCGTTTAATCTGAAAGCTGGAACGGCCGTTACGGCTGATCAGAGGAATAAGTTCTTCTCCAAAATGAGACGAGGTTTCCAGTGTCGCGAAACGTTCTTTAACTTTTTGGGCATCATGAAAATCAATTTCCCAATCGCGGGCGATGGTCTGGGTTAAATGTTTACCGCCAAGCTCAAGGTTCCGGGACTGACACAGCTTACCGTTCTTCCAGACCGCAATCTGGGTAATATGATCGGCGATGTCCACAAGCACGACACCTTCTTCTTTTTCCTCTTCGGTCAAAACCGCTTCGGATACCGTCAAAAGACGCGGCCAATACCCTTTGACATTAATGTCAGCAGCTTCAAACGCTTTTGATAAATTTTTATAATCCTGGTACTCCATGGTGAAAATTTTCAAGTTCACGCCCAGGCGGCTGGCTTCCAGGCCCAGCGGATTTCGAACATCATCCATGTCGTTGACAAGAAAACCCTCTGGGATCACCTGAAGAACGTATTGAGAAAGAGGCAGTGTCGCAACGCTGCGGGTTTGATCAATGACGGAACAGACCTCATGCTCTGTGACCGTCTGCTGCGCGCTGTAATACTGGGCGCTTGAAAAGCTATAGGCCTGAAGTTTGGAGTTGGCAAGAACGACAGAGGCTGACACATCTCCCGCAGCTCGCCCCGGCAGCATCTCAGAGACAAGACGGTCAACCGTATTGGCTGCGGCCTCAAGATTCACGACAAATCCGTTTTCAAACCCTTCTGGCTGATAGACTTCCCGGTGAGCCAGTACCCGGGGATCACGGCCCTGAATCACCCCCGTAAAAATAGACAATTTATGGGTTCCTACATAAAAAACGATCTCAACACTACCGGGTGTTTTGTCTGCCGCGCTCATGGTTTCTTTCTCTTTACGATCACGTTATCAAATTGCAGGTCAATATACTGGATTTTATCCCTGTCTCCGCCCTCGAGTAAATACATAATCTTTTCCAGCGTCGGAATTCTTGTCGAAGCTCTCCTGCCAAGACGGATATCAGGCCCCGCCCCGAGCACAATAGAAACCTGTCCGAGATGATCGAGGCTGAGGCGGGTCAGCACCTCTCTTTTTGAAAGCGGATGTTCCCAGAAGGCGTGAAGAAATTGAATCGCTTCGCCAAAGCCGCGGTTTCGGATCTGATAGCCGATCTGAGGCTCTTTCAATCCAAGACCATAAGCTTCAATGACCACAAGTGAATTGTCGCGCGTTTTGACTGTGTCCAGAATCATCCCATCCTCAGAAACCGATCCAAAGGTTCCCGATGAACTGAATTGAACAAAAGCAACGGGCTTGCGTGAGACAACTTCTATTTGAAGAGTTGACGGCATCTGGCGCTCGACCCGGACACTTTGTATCTCCGGATTCGCTTCCAGGTCCGAGGCAATTTTCTTCAAATCAATCTGCAGAATATTTTTCCCGAGAAGTTTCGTCTCCAGATCCTGACGGCGGCTGGTCACCAGTGCGGGAGCAGGAGTCACCACAATTTCTTTCACAGACAATTGAGGATCCGCATATAAAAGATGCCGGACGCCAAAAAACATCCCGCCGAACACGCTCACCACGAAAAGCACAGGCAGGACTCTTAAGAATAAAGAAAACGCTCCCCCGGCAAACTCCATCAGCGGCGCCCAGGAATTTTTCTTTTTACGTTTAACTTTCTTTGCTTTAGCCATGGATCAAGGTCTCCTTTTTCGATTTCTTGAACCGGAACGTACTTTTTCCGGGCCGCGTTTCAAAGCCCAGGTCAGAAGACGTGTGCATAACTCCTCAAATGAAATCCCCGCGCATGCGGCAGCTTTGGGAACAAGGCTTAAAGCTGTAAAACCAGGAATTGCGTTCGCTTCAAGCACATAAGGACTTCCCGACTCGTCGACCATAATATCGGTCCGAGAAAAATCTCTTAATTGAAGGGTTTTGTGAACCGCGACACCGAGTCTCTGCAGCTTGCGCGTCAACTTGGGTGATATAGGAGCCGGCACCAGGTACTCACACATACCTTTGGTGTACTTGGAATGAAAATCATAAAAAGCGCCTTTGGGTTTCAGCTCGACGACAGGCAGCGCTTTCATTCCCAAAACCCCTACCGTGAATTCTCTTCCGGCAATCCGTTTCTCAACAAGCAGCCGCCCATACTTTTTCAGGGCGGAATGAATTTTAGCCTGGTCTCCATCCACACTTTCGACAAGAAAAATTCCGAGACTTGAGCCGTCTTCAGGCGGCTTTACAAAAAAAGGAGCCGGAAAAGACTTCAGTGTCTTCCGCCAGTTCTTAAGAGTAATCAACCTCGAGTCGGGAGTAGGAATCCCAGCCTTTCTAAAAAGGGCCTTGGCGCGGTTTTTATTGATCGACAGACTGCAGCCGACCGCAGTCGATCCCGTGTAGGGAAGTCCGCTTCGCTCGAGCTGCCGCTGGATCGTGCCATCTTCACCGCCTTCTCCATGCAGGGCAACGAAAGCAGCGTCAATGCCTGAAAAGTCGCACCGATTTTTTTTGAACCTTGCGGGATCGATCAAGCGTGTCTCAACACCCGCCGCCTGAAGAGCTTCTTCAACAGCTTTACCCGACTTCAAGGAGACTTCGCGCTCGGGAGACGTTCCGCCGAGCAAGACACCGACTTTAAGGTTTGGGGATAAAACGAACTTCCGGCTCGAGCCAGATACCTTTGACATGAAAAACCCTGTTTTGAATAAGTTGGATAAGTTCAGACATTTCTGCGCACTTGCCCTGCCCGACATTGATGAAATAATTCGCATGTTTGGGAGAAACCATCATGCCCCCTACCCGGGTACCTTTAAGACCCAGTTCATCAATCAGACGTGCTGCGGGAGGCAGCGGTGCGGGCGGATTTTTGAACACCGATCCGGAACTGGGGTGCTTCAAATCCTGCTTATCGTTGCGGTATTTAAAGCAAGCACGGATTTCTTTTTCTATGAAGGACGGCGTTCGTCTCCATAAGCGGAATTTCCCTTCGATTACGATCCGATCCGCAAGGTTTGATTTGCGGTATTCAAATTCAAGCTGCTCGCGCGTCAGAACTTCACGCGTGCCGTCAGAATTAAGGACAGTCACTTCTGTCACAATGTCGCCAATTTCGCTTTTTTGGCCGGAGAAACGACTGAACCCGGCATTCATTACCAGAGCACCGCCGATTGTACCGGGAATATTTGCGAGAAATTCCGCACCGCCAAGTCCATGATCCCGGCAAGCTAGAACGAACTTGTACAAAAAGACGCCGGCAGAGACCCGTACCTCAGATTTAGAGTCATCAAACTCAATTCTGTTTTTTTCAAACTGTAAAAGCGTGATCACCATTCCGGGATAGCCATCATCCGGAAAAATGACATTCGAACCTTTACCCAGGATCACAGCGGGAATAGATTCACGGCGGGCATAATTCAAAAGTGCGGAAAGTTCTTCTTCACTTGCGGGCTCTGCGAAAGACTGAGCAGGGCCGCCAATCTGCATGGTGGTGTACTGGGAAAGAAGGACGTTATGCCGTAGCGAGATCTTTGAGTCGGCTCGCAAACTCATCCGCAACCCCCCCGATGTTTCCGGCTCCGACAAATGCGATAACGCCGCCTAACTCGCGCATGCCATCAAGCAAATGAATGATCTTGTCTTTCGAAACCACCGTTACATGCCCATGCCCAAGTCTCACCATCTCATCATAAATCATCCGGCTGTCCACATTTCCCGGGTTTTTCTCACCCGCAGGGTAGATATCCGTCAGGATGACCTCATCGGCTTCCTGAAGGGCCTGGGCAAACTCCTTGAAGAAAAAAGCCGTTCTTGTGTAGCGATGCGGCTGAAAAACCATCGTCACGCGTTTTGCGATAGAACGAAGAGCTTTCAGCGACGCAAGGACTTCCGTCGGATGATGCGCGTAATCATCAATGACAAGGCAGTTACCGTAATCGGCTTTAAGCTCAAGTCGCCGTCTCGCTCCACGAAATCCCGTTAGCGCGCGGCAGACTTCATATACGTCAAGTCCCAACTGAGTTAAAACAGCAATGCAAGCGAGGGCATTGGCAACATTGTGTTTGCCGGGAATCGAAAGCTTGACACGGGTAACATAAAACCCGACTTCAGACAAATCAAACTCGATTCCAAAAGGTGTCATCGTAAGGTTATCTGCGGAGTAATCAAACTCCTGGGAAAAACCAAAACTGACGCGGGGTTTGCTCGTCGACTTCATCACTTCAGCGGAAAGAGCGTCATCTCCAGAGTAAACAACAAGTCCCGGATCTCCGAGACCTGCGAGAAATCGCTCGAAAGACAGCTTCAGATCATCGCTGGTATGGTAATTCTCAATGTGATCCTGCTCCAGATTCGTGATGACTGCGTAATTAAGCGCATACAGCTCATGGGTCTTATCGCTTTCGTCTACTTCCGCGACCCAAAGATCCCGGCTTCCGAGAACCGCGTTACTCTGAAAGTTCAGAAGGTCTCCGCCAATGAGGCATGTCGGGTTTTTTCGCAGTTCACAAAGAACGAATGAAATCATCGAGGAGGTCGTGGTTTTACCATGCGTACCCGTAACCCCGATCGCTGTATGGGCCTGATTAAGAAGCGACGAAAGGATCTGAGCACGATGATAAATTTTAAGACCATGCTGACGGGCCGCTTCGAGTTCCGGATGGTGAAAAGCAATGGCTGAGGAGTAAATCAAAAGATCGCACTTGGCGACCACAGCAGGAGCAATTTCGGAATAAACCTGAATCCCGGCTTTTCTCAAAGCCCGAGTCTGATTGCTTTCGGCAGAATCAGATCCGCAGACTTCATAGCCCTGATGATTCAGGACCTGGGCCAGACCGCTCATACCAACTCCGCCAATGCCGACGAAATAGATCTTGCGCGCGTTACCGATCAAATCCTGATCTTTGGGGTTCACGGTTGTTGTCCTTTCAAATTGGCAATGGCGAGTTCCACAAGCCTTTCGGGCGCATCGGGAACCGCAGCAGCTTTCATCGCAGAAGACATCCGGGCTCTCAACGTTTCATCCGTTTTGAGTTTCCGGATCAAGGAAATCAGCCGCTCGTCCGTCAATACACTCTCAGGCTCACAGAAAACGGCCTGTCGGTTGACGAATTCAGTCGCGTTTTCAAGCTGATGCCCGCCCGCATGAGGGTAAGGAACAACAATGGCCGGAACCTGAAAAAGCGCCAGTTCAAACAAGGTATTGGCGCCTGCCCGGCAAACAGCAAGATCCGTCTCAGCGTAGAGGGCTTCCATTTTCTCAAAGAAGGGAAAAACACGGGCATTGAAACTGGCAGCTCGGTACATCTCCGACACCGCTTCAAAATCCGTTTTTCCCGTAATATGAGTAACGGCGAATTCCTCTTTTTCTTCAGGTGAAAGATGCGAAAAAGCCTTTAAAACTGTCTGATTCAAAAACTTGGCACCCTGGGATCCGCCGACAACAAGAACTCTAAACCGGCGCATCATTCCAGAAGTTTCAAAACCCGCTGTTTTTTCCCGGTTTTCAGCGGCGTCCACCAGTGTTTTTCGAATTGGCAACCCTGTAAAACTCAAGCAGACTGGGCTTTTCCGCTGAAAAGTATCCTTGAAACTGACAGCGACAGCGTCCACATGCCCGGCAAGCCAAACGTTGGCTTTCCCTGGAACCTGGTTTTGTTCGTGGATCAGCGTTGGAATTTTTTTCCAGGAACTCAAGATCAATCCGGGAAAAGAAACGTAGCTGCCGAAACCAATGCTCATGTCAGGTTTAATCCGGGAAAGAGAGCGGAAAGACTCTGTGAAGGCGCGCGCCAATTTTAACAAAAAGGTGAAGGTGCGCAAGGAAATTCCCGGGCTGGACGGAAAGTTTTCTATAAAGATGATTTCTTCAAATATTCCGGGAGGAAAACCGTCTGTCAGCGCTTTGCCTTTGTGGCTCGTAATAAAGAAAATGCGGGCTTCAGGGTGCTTGGTCTTCAAGGATTCGCTGAAGGCCAGAGCAGGAAAAAGATGTCCGCCGGAAGGGCCTGCAAAAACCGCGAAGACTAGAGACTGAGGGCGGCGCATGTTCCCTTTTGCTCTACGCTGAACGCCGTTGATGGGACGAGCGGTCAAGGCTCATTAAAAAACCGACCGCCATAAGGTTAAAAACAATCGAGGTTCCGCCATAACTGACAAACGGGAGCGGGAGCCCCTTCGTTGGAATAAGACCTGTTGCCACCAGCATGTTAATTAATGCCTGAAAAAGAATCAAAAGGACAAGAGATGTTGTGAGGAGTCTTTCGTGGTCATTCCTTGCGTTTTCCGCCATGCGGACTCCGCAGACAAAAATAACCGCATAAAGAAACATGACAAATAACATTCCGATCAGCCCGAGCTCTTCTCCGATGACAGAGAAGATAAAGTCGTTGTAACTCGAAGGCAGATAAAAAAGCTTTTGAGTGCTCTGCCCCAAACCAACCCCCTTGATGCCCCCCATCCCAAAAGCTAGAAAGGACTGAATAATTTGAAAACCGCTTCCTTGGGGATCATCCCAGGGATTGAGATAAGCCGTCACCCGGCTCAGGCGGTAAGGCACCCGGGCCACGAGAACGTAAAATACCGGGATAAGCGCTGAAATTCCCAGAAAAACATATCGCAGTTTGATCCCCGCCATAAAGACAAGGACCGACATCACAAGGAAAATAATGACGGCGGATCCCAGATCCGGCTGAAGAAGCGACAAACCGCAAACACCGCCGATCAAGAGCAGCGGCGGAATTAGAATCGGAAGGCTGCCCTGCTTGATGATCTTGATCTTGCGGGTCATATAATCGCTTAAATAAATACAGGCGGCTATTTTGGCAAACTCAACGGGTTGAAAATTGACGGGACCGAGATTAACCCAGCGGCGCGCACCGCCCGCTTCACGGCCGATTCCAGGCAAGAAAACCATCATCATCATAAGAATCGCGAACAGAATGACTTCTCGAGAGTGTTTCTTCCAAAAACTGATCGGCGACATCGCCGTGAGAATCATAAAAAATGTTCCGATGATAACGAAGATCAGCTGGCGGATTAAAAAATACATCGAGTTTCCATACACCTGCTCGGCGTAAACGGAGCTGGCGCTGTAGGTCATAACAATACCCACGGATACGAGGAGATAAACAGCGACAAAAAGAATTCTGGAAGGAAGCGACATAAAATTAGGTTTCTGAACCGGCAACGCTGCAGGGAGAATTGCGTGTCAGGCCCGACAGCCTGGAAATCTCAGCCATGACAAGTTCTTTAAACCTTACCCCTCTTTCTTGATAATTTTTAAACATATCAAAACTTGAACAGGCTGGAGATAAAAGAACCGTTTCTCCCGGCTGGGCGGTCCGGCTGGATAATTCAAACGCCTGTTTGAGATCCTCAGCTATTTGAATCGGCGTTGTATTTCTCCACGCTTCTTCGAGGATCGGCGCTGCCTGACCGATCAAATACGCCTTTTTCACCTTAGTGGAAATGAGATCCCTGATGGTATCGTAATCCTTACTTTTGGCAATGCCGCCAGCGATAAGATGCACGCTCGCGTCGGGGTATTTTGCGAGCGCCCAGCCAAGAGCCGCTGTTGTTGTCGCTTTGGAGTCATTCACATAACTTACTCCTTGATGGACCGCCACTTTTTCAAGACGATGCTCAAGCCCTGAAAAACCACTCAAAACCTTTTCTACTTTAGCCGCTTCGAGGCCAAAAAGACCCGCCACTTTTCTGACAACAGCCTCATTAGGGTTAGCCGCTTCAAGATCATCAAAATAGACCGCACGGCTTTGAGGAGAAAAGTCAGGCAGAAACAAATCCTGGTCTTGTTTGCGAAGAACCGCAAAATCTTCCTTCTTTTGGCTTTGAAACATGCGGAACTTGGCTTCAGCATACTCTTTCATGTCTTTGTGCCAATCCAAATGATTGGGGCTGATGTTGAGTAAAATACCCGCGTCTGGACGAAATTCAAAACACTGCTGAAGCTGAAAAGAACTGAGTTCTAAAACAACCACCGTCCGGGAGTCAATCCTGTCAATCTCACCAATCCACGGATTTCCGATATTTCCACAGCAAACTGTTTTATAACCGCACGCGTCGAAAGACCGCGCAATAAGCGTCGTCACCGTTGTTTTTCCTGAAGAACCTGTTACAGCGATCACTTTCAAAGCATTTGAAAACCAGCTTGCGACCTCAATTTCGCTAAAAACAGGTTTTTGATTTTGAAGCAGCGTTTGGTAAATAGCGGTTTTGGGAGCTATTCCGGGAGAAATCAAAATCCAATCCGAAGCGAGAATTTTCTCAATCGTATGCCCTCCGGTTTCAACCGGTATCCCGGCAGCGCGGAGCTTGCCTGCCTGTTCCCGCGCAGACTCATGATCCGCGAATTCGGAGGCAAAAACATCATAACCTCGGCGTTTCAGAAAAAGAGCGCCTTCAACTCCGCTTCTGCCCAAACCCAAAACGGTTACTTTTTTTCCAGGATGCATCAGCGAACCTTCAGAGTACTCAAACCCACAACCGCCAGAATAAGCGCGATAATCCATAGGCGGATTGTCACCTTTGATTCAGGCCATCCTTTAAGCTGGAGGTGATGATGAAACGGCGACATAAGAAAAATTCTTTTCCTGGTCAATTTGAAGCTGGTGACCTGCAGGATTACGGATAAAGCTTCCCAGACAAAAACTCCGCCGACAATGACGAGCATAAGCTCCTTTTTAATGAGAACGGCTATCGCGCCCAGTGCGCCTCCAAGAGCCAAAGATCCTGTGTCTCCCATAATCACTTCCGCAGGATACGAATTAAACCAAAGAAAGCCGGCGCTCGCCCCCACAAGCGCTGAGCAGAAAACAGTAACTTCTCCCGCTTCCGGGATATGAGAAATCGCCAGGTAACGGGCGAACTCCGCGTGCCCCACGATATAGCTGACAATCGAAAATGCACCTATGCAGAAAAGCGTGCAGCCGATCGCCAGGCCGTCAAGCCCGTCCGTTAGATTCAGGGCATTCGAGGAGCCGACGAGCACCAGGACAACAAAAGGTATGAAAAGAAGTCCAATCGACAAAGTTTCCTGCTTGATAAAGGGAATATAAATCCGCAGATCAAAAGAAGCATCAAAGTACAGCAGGCAGCCAAGCGTAAGCCCAATGACCAGCTGTCCGTAAAGCTTCGTGCGTGAGCTGAGACCTTTGGAGCTCTTCGATTTGAGCTTGATCCAGTCATCCAGAAAACCGACCACTCCAAAACCTGTCATGACAAGAATCAAAATCCAGACAAAGCGGTTTGTGAAGTTCCCCCAGAAAAACATCGAGGTCAGAACACTTGCCACGATCAAAATTCCGCCCATCGTCGGCACATTTTTCTTGCCCGCGTAAAATCCGTGGATAGCTTGCGCGTGCTCGCGCTGCTGGTGAGCTGTCACATTGATTCTCTTAAGCCATTCAATGATATGCGGCCCTATGAAAATACAAAAAAGAAAGGCCGTGATACTCGCTCCGGCGGAACGAAATGTAATATAACGGAAAAGATTAAAAAACATCGAAACATCGCTAAGCGGATACAAAAAATAGAGCATGGCAACCGGTCTGAGTTATTAGGGTGAGAAAAAAAGGTGGTTAAAGTGTCCTTCTATATCGTCATTTGACTTTAAAATTCAAGGCCGTAAAAAAATAATCACGCGCTCGTCGAAAATGAGGCAAAGCGGCTGTTCTTTTGAAGCGTTTGCAGCACCCTCTCGATCTTCATTCCGCGGGACGCTTTCAAAAGAACGGCGTCGCCGGGCTGAAGATACCCGGCCAAATGTCCGGCAAGCTCTTCAGGCCCCGGGAAATGGCTTCGTATTCCGTTCGGCAGCTTCTGCTCAAAGGACTCAATCGCGCTTAAAGATTCCTGCCCGTAAGCAAAGGCAGCGTCCATGCCATTTTCCGCGATCCATTCCCCCAAAGCACGGTGAAAGAGCTTTGAATTCTCTCCAAGTTCTCTCATGTCCGAGAAAACAACCACCCGACGCCCCTTAACGGGAAGCAGCTTGAAAGCTTCCAGAGCCTTTTCAAACGATTTTGGACTCGCGTTATACCCATCATAAATAACCCTGACCCCGCCGCCGATCTCTTTCATCGAAAAACGGCCATCGGGAAGTGAAAACCCCTCCCATCGTGAGGGAATGCTATCCAGAGAAACACCCAGGCATTGGGCCATCAAAAGCGCCATAGCCGCGTTCAAAGTTAAAAAGGAAGCTATCCCGGGAAAAGAAAAACGGTAACGGCCCTGAAACACGAAAGAAACCCAATCCCCTCCCACAGAAACCTCAGAAATAAGCCCGTCAGATTCCGGATGAAAGCCCGCTCGAAGAACCTTGAGAGGAAGTTTCTGAATAATGCCGTCCAGCAGCGAATCCCCATAAGAGGTCACCGCAGGTGCGTCCGCACTCAGAGAGCGGAATAAATCTGTTTTGGTGTGATGAATAGCATGAAGGCTTCCAAACCCTTCAAGGTGGACGGGTGCCACGCAGGTCAGTATGCCCGCAGAGGGCTTAAGAATATTGCAGAGGAGCGCAATATCCCCCGGCGCGTTGGCACCCAGCTCAGCCACACAAAAGTGATGGTTTGAATCCAGTTCAAGAAGAGTCAGAGGAAGGCCCAAATGATTATTCAGGTTGCCTTTTGTGGCAAGAACGGCATCCTCGGAAGACACCGACTGAAGGAGATAACGTAAGAATTCTTTTGTACTGGTCTTGCCCACACTGCCTGTGATTCCAATAAAAGGGATCGAAAAACAGGTGCGGCGCCAGGCGGCTATGTCGGCAAGCGTCTGCGCCGGATTTTCCACAACAAGGATGTTCTTGAACCCTTGGGGAAGAGGGCTGGCGCTGAGACTTGTCCGGAAATACTCTTCCGAAATTACCGCGCCCGAAGCCCCGAGAAGAAAAGCTTTCTCAAGAAACAAGTGCCCGTCACTTTGCGTCCCTGAGAGAGCAAAAAAACAATCCCCCGGTCTTAACGTCCGGGAATCAATTGAAGCGCCTTTCGAGTTTTCGCCGGGCTTGGGAACAAGAAGAGGAATCCCGAAATGCCTTGCGGCTTCAGGAAGAGAAAACACGAGTTTTCCTTTTAAGAGCCTCGCGCGCAACGACGCGGTCATCGAACGGAATTTTGCGGTCTCCCAGAATCTGGTAATCCTCATGCCCTTTACCCAGAATCATGACGATGTCACCGGCTTCCGCAAGGGCTATGGCTTTATGGATTGCAGTTTCTCTGTCGGGATCTTCGTGAAGAATACATGGAGATCCCGATTTGAGGCCTTTTTTCATGTCTTTCAGAATAGTCGAAGGATCCTCTGATCGAGGATTATCGCTCGTCAAAATCACAACATCCGAGTAACGAACAGCTGACTGCGTCATTAAAGGCCTTTTCTCGCGGTCACGGTCACCTCCGCAGCCAAAAACCGTGATAATTCTGCGCGGAGCCAGCTGACGGGACTCACTCAACACTCTTTCAAAGGCATCTGGCGTATGAGCGTAATCAACAAAAACATCAATGTCGCCCGACTGCCCCACGCGCTCAAGGCGGCCTGGAATTCCCGGAATTTCTCTTAGCACGTCTCTGAAATCCTCCAGATCGAATCCCAGCAAATCAAGCCCGCCAAGCACGCAAAGAACATTGGCAATGTTGTGACGCATCGGAAGGCGGATTTGAAAAGGCAGCTCCCGGCCGCGGTAACACAGAGTAAAACGCGTTCCCTGGAATGAAATCTCAATGTCTTTGGCAGCATAGTCGGCATCGCTCAAAAGACTGTAACTTTTGGCTTCGGGAAACTCAGCTAACAGACGGCGGCCATAAGGACAATCCTTGTTAATCAAACTATGCCGGGGCTTCGTGGAACCGCTGAACAGCTGTCTCTTCGCTAAAAAGTAATTCTCCAGATTTTTGTGATAATCCAGGTGATCCTGTGTCAGCTGGGTAAAAAGCGCCAGCTCAAACTCAAGACCGTGAATTCTACGCTGATCAAGCGCGTGAGACGAAACCTCCATGACGCAATACTCAACACCCGATTTACGCATATCACTCAGCAGAGGAATCAGAACTTCGGCGCCGGGCGTGGTGTTAACTGCGGGAATTTTCTGTGTGGGCAGCTCATACCACAAAGTCCCGACATAAGCGGTACTCATATTTTTCCCAATCAGCTTGTGCAGCAGATAGGCGATCGTGGTTTTGCCGTTAGTGCCTGTAACACCAATCATTTTCACAGCGCGGTCGGGATTGCCATGAAAGCGCTTCAGAAGCTCCGATAAACAAGCTTGGGAATTCGGCACCTGAATACCCGTTACCGCAGGCGGAATCACGAAGGTCGGGGCATTTTCAAATACGAGGACAGACGCATTCGCATAGATCGCCTGGGTCAAAAAATCATGACCATCCATCCGTGAACCATGACAAGCGACAAACAAATCACCCTTTTCAACAGCCCGCGAATCCGACGTTATTTTCCCAAAGCTTTTGCCCGGGGCCCAATTGAACTTTTTGATAACCGGAATACCATCAAACAGCTGTTCGAGTTTCACGCGTCCCTCCCTTAGAATAGCGTGACTTATGTAATCTTACTGGTCTTGACGTCCCATTTGAAACTGCAATTCTGGCGATTTAATGCGCAATGCGACAACCTCTTTTAAGCCTTGCGTATTAATAACAAGTTCAGCAAAAAAATCATCCAAAAGAACCTGTTCTCGAGGGCTGATCCTGGCCAGATCATTAAGAAATTTAACCGGCAGCGACTGCCCGCTGATTTTTATCGTAATCCCGCCCGCTGAAAACAGCGACAAAAGATCATACCTGACCTGTATGTCCCCGGAATCGAGACTGATTTTGTTCTCCCAATTGAACTGAGCCTTACGCACAGTAAACGATGTCTGAAAATAATGCGGTTCAAACCGGCCCTGAACTGGCACGTGCAGCGATTTCTCCACTCGCTTTAAAACCCACCACCCGGCAGCCGGCGAAAAACCGACAGCAAGAGCTGCCAGCGAAATCATAAAACCCAGAGTTGTTTTACGCAAAATCAGAGTCTCTAAGCAAAGATCACACGTCAATTTTATTAGGAGAAATCACGATTTCGACCCGCCGGTTTTTCTGCCGGCCTGACGAAGTGTCATTATCTGCAATCGGATGGAACTCCGCGTAACCCACAGCCGCAATACGGCGGGCATCGATGCCCAAATGGTCGACAAAACGATGCACCACTTCCGTGGATCGCGCTGAGGAAAGTTCCCAGTTGGATTTCCATCCTGAAAACTTAATCGGAATATTATCGGTATGGCCTTCCACATAAACCATATGATTGCGCACTCGGTCTGAGAGAATAGAAGCCACAGCTTTTAAAGTCGACTCCGAACCCTCTTTCAGCTCAGCTTTTCCGGAATCAAAAAGAATCCGGTCTAATACGGTCACAACGAGTCCCCGAGTCTGCATGGAAACGGATGCGTCTCCAGCGGCCATTTCACCTTGAAGCTGACCTTCAAGTTCACTTTTGGCGCGGGCAAGGTCATCGCGGGAAGAGAAAACCTGATCCAGTTCCTGATTGAGCCGGGCAATTTCTTCATTCAGGGCCTGAATAGTCGCGGCTTGTTCCTGAGAGGGGCCAGAGGTTAGTTTTACGGGTTCTGCTTTCGCTGCGGACGTTGACGCGCAGCCTGCAGAAATCCACCCCAGAGACACTGCGAGAATTCCCATTTTAAAAGCGGCCCAATTGCGGCTAGGAAATTCCATGAGGTTGACTCTCCGGGCAAAACGTGAGGGCAATAAAACAAACGTATTCTAGGCTTTTTGAGTAAAAAGAAAAGCACGAAAATGAAAAAGATTGGAATTTTTCAGGATAGGCGGGTTTATTAAACCGTCAGAGGCTCAGGGGAATTATTTTCGTGGGATTTTTTCGGCGTCTGGATAATCGCTTTGAGCTTTTCGAGAATTTCCTTATTGCGCGCAACCTTCAGGAAACAATCCACAATCCGGGGGTCGAACTGCGTGCCGCTATGTGTCTGAATTTCGCGAAGCGCTTGTTCGACAGACATGGAGTCGCGGTAAGTGCGCTCTGAAATCATCGCAAGAAACGAGTCCACAACCGCCACAATCCGGGCGCCTATGGGAATCTGTTCCCCTTGCAGGCCTTGAGGATATCCTTTGCCGTCATAACGCTCGCGATGATGGAGAATGATCGGGAGAACAGGCTTTAAAGATGAAATGGAGCTCAGAAGAGTGGCCCCCCGGATGGGTATCCGGCGAATCGTAGCCACTTCTTTTTTGGTCAATTTTCCCTTTTTCTTCAAAAGCTTCTCAGGAAAGGCCAGGGCTCCTGCATCCCGAAGCATAATGGCGCGCTGAATATGAATCAATTCCCGGCCGGAAAGCTGCAGTTCTTTGCCGATTTCCATGACAACTTCACCCAGAAAAGCCAAGTGCGTACGATCGGACCCCCCTTTGAGTTCAAGCAGTTCGTTGATCGTTTTGATACTTCCCAACGTCAGCTGTTCGGTTTCTTCGAAGAGTTGAGCGTTCTTGATAGCTGTTACAGCCTGCTCAGAAAGCGATTTGAGGATCTCGAGATCGGTTTTTGAAAACGGCTGCCTGTCGACTTTATCCCAGAGGCAGATAACCCCGACAATATCTTCCTCAATAAAGGGGACGGCGATAGAACGGCGGCTCAAATGAAATTCACCTGTTTCGGCAATTTTTCCTTCAAGGCCCCGGCCAATCCGCAAGCGATGCTTATGAACAAACCTTTGGCTGGCTCCGAAAGAAAATGCCGGAATAAGAAATTCATGATTGGCGTCAATCAGCATAATGGAACAGCCCTGGGCTTTCAGGACTTGCGCGCTTAAGCGGCCGATTCTTGGCAGCAGATCTTTAAGTCTTATCGAAGCGCTGATAACGCGGTGAACCGAGTGCATGGTAGACAAAGCCAAGGCCCGTGGGTGCACCGTTTCATAGAAGTTATTAAGTTCAAAATTTTTATATGCGAGCTCCAGCTGCGCGCTTAAAAAAAAGTTGAACGGAGCCAGGTACGGCTCATAACGGTTTTTACTTTCTTTGAGAGAGGTCAGGATCAGGAAAGCCCGGAGTTTTCCAAGGTGGCGGAGCGCAAAAATAGCTCCATTTTTTCCAAAGGCATCTTTAAAAAAGGCTGGAAACTGGGGCAACCCCTCTTGCTGAGAGGCGAGCATCTCGCAGTATTTGCGGAGAAAACCTTCGGTACTTTGCTGGTTTGTCTTGGATGCGGCAAAAAAAGAGCACTGGTCTTTGCGATCCAGGCGTATGAGCTGACTGCGGTCTCCCTTATCGATGACATAGAGCCATCCAAGGGGTTTCGCAAACAACTGATTGAAGGACTTATAGCCTTCCTGCCATTCCGGGTTTGACAGTAAAAACCGTTCAATGACGGTTTTCTTATTTTTCGCGTCCGACATCAAGAAATCAGCCTCCCTGTCTCCTGCAGCCCGAGCGTTTATAACTGTCTTATTTTACGCAGTTTAGGAGAATTGTCACGCGCTAGTTATACGGACCCGAAGATTTCGTGGGGCTCAAAGAGCCGTTTATACTCCTGGACGGCAAAACGGTCCGTCATTCCGGCAACGTAATCACACACAGCCCGGGGCATACCTTCTTCCTCTCCCCTGCGTACCACATCGGGAGGAAGCAGTCTCGGTTGATCCATGTACGCGGAAAAAAGGGCTTTTAGAAATCGCTGGCCTTTGTCGGTCATGCGGACAACCCTGTAATGCTGATAAAGGTTTTTCATTAGGAATTTCTTGAGATCAAGGTGCCAGCGGGCCATATCGGGAGAAAATCCGACTAAACGCTTTCGGGTTTTCTGCAGATCACTGAGCGAAGCGATTCCCGCCTCGACGATCATCTGCCGAGAATGGCCTATTAAATCCATGACCATCAGATTAAGAATCGAACGGATCGCCAAGGGCGTGAACTTTCCAGCCGAAAGAGAAAGGTGTTTTTTTTCAATTGCTTTTCCAGCCTGCCGCCACAGCACAACTTCAGAGAGCTGGTCTTGATCAATGAGCCCCGCTCGCAGCCCATCATCCAGGTCATGGCTGCAGTAAGCAATTTCATCCGCAACATCCACCAGCTCGGCCTCAAGCGTCCTGTAGCGTTTCGCGCGGTCATGATAAAAACGCTCGGGATGCTTTTTGAGACCTTCCAGGGTTTCAAAACTCAGATTGAGTCCCCGGAATCCCGGGTAACTTTCCTCAAGCAGTTCTACAATTCTAAGACACTGGACGTTGTGCTCAAAACTGCCGTGCTTTGCCATCATTTCCTTCAAAGCCCATTCCCCCGCATGACCGAAGGGTCCATGACCTAAATCGTGCCCCAGAGCAACAGCCTCCGACAGATCTTCATTGAGAGCCAGTGCCCGAGCAACTGTCCGGCTGATCTGGCAGGTTTCCAGGGTGTGGGTGAGCCTTGTGCGAAAATGATCTCCTTCATGGTTCACAAAAACCTGTGTCTTATACTGGAGACGTCGAAAGGCTGTGGAATAAAGAATGCGGTCTCTATCGCGTTGAAAAGGGGTCTTGATTGTGTGTTCGGCTTCTTCATACTTGCGGCCCCGGCTCGCAAGAGCGCTCGCCGCATAAGGGGCAAGTTCAGGCGGAATAAAGAAAATGGCCTTCGACTTCTTCACTTTCTGCCGCCCCCGTCAGCCTTGAGAGACGCGGACAGTTCCGAATAAACGGATTTTAAAGACTCTGAAATAACCTTGGTCTTTCCGATGACCGGCATAAAATTCGCGTCCCCCTTCCACCTGGGAACGATATGAAGATGCAGGTGCTCTGGAATGCCGGCCCCGGCGAAAGCTCCCAGATTTAATCCAATATTAAACCCGTGGGCGTTCATTTTTTTCCGGATCGCGGACTGAACTTCTTCACAGAGGGACAGTAGATCAAGTTTCCCGGCGGGCGTCAGGTCCGACAAATCAGCAACATGCCGGCGGGGAATAATAAGGGTGTGCCCGTTGTTATAAGGGTAAAGATTTAAAATAGCGAAACTGTGCGGGGTTTTTTTGAGGATGTAATTCCGGACATCACGTTTTTCTTTGAGCAGGGCGCAGAAAAGACAGCCCCGGCGGACTTTCTTCTCAGGACGAATATATACTTTCCGCCACGGGGCCCACAGTCGATCCATGCAAATTCCGATCTTCGAATATCATGAGCTTAGGGAGATCATACAGCCCAAACAAGCTGTTCAACTCGCGCAGCCCCAAAACCTGAACCTGGGCAGCTTGGGCCATAAGCTTAGCGTTTTGATCGATCCCTTCAAAGGTAAAAATAATTTTCTGCTGAATTTTTTTACGGGACCGCTTCAAATCTTCAATAAAACTCAACACATCTTCTTCTGACACCTTCTGCTCCGCAACGAGGCAGACCCACCGGTCTTTAGACCCTTTTGCGGCCAGAGAACAAAAGCGGCCCTGAGCCGGCCTGAAAGCAACTTCCAAAAACTGCGGGCATTTGAGCTTTCTGGTTTCCACTTCAACGGCATCATTGCGGAACTCCTTGAACAGTCTCTCAATTCTGGACGGAATGTCCTTTTTCTCATCATGTTCAATGACTTCCATTTTTTCGCGAAGTGAAACCATCAGCTCGTCACACACTGATTTTTCATCAGGAACACACAGCCTCTGCTTCTTCTGAAAAACCTCGCGCAGCCAGAAACGGAAAAGCGGATCTTCCATAACATAAAAAGTGCCGAGCTTGCGGACTCTGTCCTCATGGACAAGCCTTTGAAGAATTTTCTGCGTCTCAGCTGTTTTGCGGCCCGCACAGGATGCAATTTCGCTCAGACGTGAACGCCCTTCACTGACAGCGAGAAGAACCCTAAGATTGGCTCCGCCATCCTTTGATGCCCGAAGTACCGGGTCAAGCATGCGCTCAAAAAGCAATGCAATCCTGCCCTTACGGTCGAAGAGCTCTTCCTGTATAGCCAGGAACAAAAGCCGGTCGGAAACATACTGTTCAGTTTCAGGCGACAGATAAAACTTCAGGCGATCCAAAATAAGATCAAGGTATAATGGATCCCCGTTGGTCAAGCTGATCAGAAGCTTCTTCTGCTGAGTAGAAAAATAAGTTTTCGGAAAATGCCGGGAAATGAAATCAATCGTCTCGGTAAATTCAAACGGCCGAAGCTCCATAATCTCAAAATTACCAAAAAGGAGAGAAAGCTTGTCTCTGAATATTTCACGAGCTCGCTCAGGATGCGAGCTTGAAACGAGATACAGCGTGTCTGTCTGAACCATAATCTCCCGCCCCAGCACAGCAAAGGGGTCGGCATCAGGAAGCGTCCCGATTTCCTGAAATTCATCCAGCATCAGAATAACTTTCTTTGATGTTTCCTGCGCGATCAAACCGCTAAGAGCAAAAAGCTCCCTGAGAATTACGGCTGCGGGCTCCTTGTGAAGCTGGCGGCGAATCCGCGAAATGCTCTGAAGCGTTTTTGGTATACGGGCTTCAAACTTATCTGAATGTCCCTGCGAGTCTGAAATTGATGCGGGCAAAGACTCACTGCGGCAATACCCTGCCAAAAGGGCGCCTGTCCACCGCTCTACGAGACTTTCAAAATCAAAGCTTTCCGCTTGAACATAAGCGCAGATAAGAGAGGGTTGAAGAGAAAACTCCCGGTAGGCGGAGGAAAGAAAGTCAGTTTTCCCGAGACCTGAGGACCCGATGATTCCGACATTCTGGCGATACCCTTTGACAAGAGCTTCGACACGCTTTTTTAATACAGTTCCAATCTGATCCCGAGCAAATGTGGGCACAATAAAGCTTCCCGAATCTAAAACTGGTAAAACCAGCGGGGGTTAAATTTCATTTGCTCTTGGAAAAATCATCGCCGGAGAATCGAAGAATATTTTTAAAGAAGACTGTGGCCGGATAAAGGCGCTGATATTTTTCCAAGCTTCAAAAATGTCTGGCTATACTACAAAGAACTTCTGCGAAATCAAGCTCAAATGACGAATCAGGGATCTCTTTTTTGGAGTCATGCTGTTGATTGTGTTAGACTTTTCTATCCCCCCTACATCTATGAACCCATTTATTAAAAAAAACTTTTCTTTTTTTCTTGTTTTTCTTTCCGCATTTTATTTTCCTGCCTATTCGCATTCCAGCTCTTCGGTTATCGCCGACATTTTGACCGCTTCAAAAACAATCGTTCAAGTCCACGCTCTGACGGAAGGACTCGCCCCCTCAGATGGCCGCATGGCGGTGGTTCGAATGGAAAAGACAGGCGCAGGCGTCATCATTGATCCTTCTGGGATCATTGTTACAAACGCGCACACCGTCATGGGCGCACAGAAAATCGCCATCCGCACGCAAGACGGACAAGAGATTCCCGCAAATTTACTAGGCGGATCAGGCCAGGATGATATTGCCTTTTTAAAAGTGGAAGCTGGCGTCCTGCCCTTTTCTTCTTTGGCAGACGCCGGCCATTTAAGCCCCGGAGACACTGTTTACTCGGTAGGGAATTCTGCTTTTCTCAATCAAACGATCAGTGAAGGAATTCTTCTGGGAATAGGACAACGGGTACAAGAGCCCCGGGTCCAGGCAGAGACTGTGTTGCTCAGAATAAACTTTAAAGTGTATCCTGGGGACAGCGGAACGCCTGTGTTTGGACGCTCTGGAAATCTTTACGGAATAACGGTCGGGAACGCCGGGAACACAGCAATTGCCGTATCTTCCACGCAGATAAACAAAGGATACCTTGCCGCAAAGAAACAGTACGGGTTTTAAAAACTACGGCTGGACCGCTTCCGGCTGAAGAGCCGCAGGAGCTGCTTCCGGCAGCCCGGCAGGCTTGAGTTCAACAACCTTGAATCCTTCAGGAACCGTGAATAATGCGTCATCAATTGGCGAAGCAAGGTCAACGTTTGACAGCTCAACTGAAAGAAGCCCCTCGTTGGCCTGCACTTCAATCTTCAACGGAAGATTCTTTTCTTTCCAAACCCATGCTTTGGCGTTTTTCTGGGTCATCGGGTCAATAAACTCATAAATGTCTGTGTCTTTGTCCTGAATTTTTTCAGACCCAATCATCTTTGCCTGATTCTGCTTCAGAAACTCCTGATAATTATCCATATCGTCGAGCAGATTTTCTTTCTCGCCCATATCAGGTAATTTCAAAGCAACCTTCTGACTGGGAATTATCCGGTAGGTCCCCGACGCATTCTTGATAACTTGCTCGGGATCTTCGTCATTCAGAAACTCTGTTTTAACAAAATCTCCTTTGGCAGTAACTTTGAATTTCGCCACGGGTCTTTCAGACATGGATATGGTTTCCTCATAACTGCCCGTGAAAGCTGAAGCTGTTTGAGCCAGACCTCCAACACAAAAAAGGAGGGCAAAAAAAACCGAAAAGGAACGAACGTGCATGATTATCTCCTGCCCCTTAGGGCGTGAAGGCCGATTTATGAGGCCTGTTTGATTTCCTGAATCTTCTGAATGCAAACCTGCATCGCTCTGAGAGAATTGTCGACATCTTGTTGTCCCGCATAATCAGGAACCAGCGCTTTATAGATACCGGCTGATTGCTCAAACATCTGGCCAGCCTCAACAAGCAGGGAAATGGCAGTATCTCGGCCCTGCGGCGTGGGTGCTTGACGCAATATTTCCATAGCCTTCTCCATTAAACGGCTCGCGGTTACTACCTGGGTATTGGCCTGGCCTTTAAGAGCTGCTGGATCCTGAGCTGCGGCAGGCGAGGAAAATGAAAGCGTTAAAAGCAATAGAAGAAAACCTGAAAATCTCATAGGAGCCCCTTCTTTGAAAATGACCAGCTATCTCGCAACGAGGTAGTGAATGTTAGCTATTATTATAACATATGGGACGACAGCATCTGGCAGGTTATTCAGTGATCATCGGCAAAAACAGGCGGGATGTACAAAAAGAAAAAGGTCCCGGTTCAATTCCAGTCTAAAGACCCCCCAATCTTTTTGACTAGAATATCCCCGAGACCATAATTAAAGGACCCAGAAAAAACTAAAGTGCGGCGGCCGGTGATACCACAGAAGTCAGGCACTCGCGGCGTAAGATCTCTAAAGCTTCCTGACAGGTGGCAGCTTGCCGAAGCTGCTGACGTGTAAACCGGTCAGAGAAGAGAATCAGTGCTTTTTGAAAGATTTCCCGCTTTGCTTCTCGTCCCAATTCTGAATCCGGGAGCAAAACAAGAAAGAACACGTGGACAAGATCACCATCAAGAGCCCCGCAATCAATCCCCTCAGAACTCACACCCAGAACGACCAGCGGAGCCTCAAGCTCACCGATAAAAGCATGCGGCAGCGCAAGCTGATCGCCTACTGCCGTTGTTCCAAGATCTTCCCGCTTAAGAAGAAGTTTTACAAACCTATCTTTTTGTTCGGCACTGAACCGCTTTTCAGGCAACGAATCAAGAAGTGCTCTAAACACCTCAGCCTTTTCGGCTGTCTTGACTCCAAGGGTCACCGTAGCATCATGCAGCGAACGTAGGAACATGATTTCTCCTCTCATGATTACGGCGAATTCTTTCCTGGCTGACGCGCTGGCGCTTCCAGCGGCGGCGGGCAAAGCGAAGTTCCAACTTGTGCTGGCGAAGAGTTTCCCGAAGATCAAATGGGTCATTCGAAAAGTCGCCTGAGCTTTCCTGCTGCATATAGGCGAGTGACACGCGAACCATATCGAGCTGCCGCAGTTTTTTTTGAACAAAGGCCTTGAGCTCTACGGTTTCCTCCGTATCGAGATCACTGACTTCGTCCAAAAGTTCCCTGTACTCTAATTCGATCCGTTCAAGGAGGGGCTGAAAAAGCTGACTTGTGATTTGCATAACATCCTTTTCTATGGATTGTTGGCTGTTCACGAGCTGCATAATACAAAATAAAAGATTAAAATAAGATTAAAATAAGATTAAAATATTTTAATTCGTGGATTTTAGAAGAAGAGGCAGGATAACGATTACTGCAGTGCCAGATTGCGGATAACTTGAGATTTTCAGCTTTCCATTGTGAGCGTCACAAATGGCTTTGGCAATATTCAAACCCAAGCCGGAGCCCTCGTGAGCACGCGCGCGGTCAGAGCGGTAAAACCTTGAAAAAACCTTCTCCTGAATGTCTGTTTCTATCCCCATTCCATTGTCAGCAACCTGAACCACGGCAGAGGCGCCCTCACGCATTAAAGTCAGCCGGACCCAGCCCCCCGAAGAAGTGAACTTAATGCCATTATCCACAAGATTACTAAAGAGTCTTTTGAGATAAACCTCGTCACCTTCTACCTCAAAATCCTGATCGGCCGTGAGGGAAAGCTCCAATTGCTTGCTGCGCGCACGATCCTGAAGCCGCAAAACGACATTTTCCAGAACATCTTTCAAACTGATCTTCTCCTTCTCAAACCGTAGCTGGTGAGAATCGCTGCGTACCAGAAGCATCAAATCATCCACCAGACGAATAAGACCGTTTACCTCCTCCTCAATAATTTTGAGGGTTTGTGTCAGGTCTTCTGCAGAACGGGATTTACGCAATGCCAGATCAATCTCCCCACGAATAATCGCAAGGGGAGTTTTAAGTTCATGGGAAACATCAATACTGAACTCGCGGACAGCCTGTGTCGACGAGGCAATGCGGTCCATCATCTCATTGAGGGTTGCCGCGAGCCGGTCGATCTCATCCCCTGTTTGAGTGCGGGGTAAACGGCCTTGAAGATAGGCTGCCGTAATCTGCCCGGCCTCACGGATCATGGAATCGATAGGACGCAGGGACCTGCGCGAAAGAAACCATCCAGCAGCGCCGGCGGCCACGACAGCGACAGGAATCCAGATTAGAATAATGACACGCAGTCTTGAAAGCGTGCTCTCGACCTCTTGAAGCGAGTATCCAATCTGAATAACGTAGAGCGGTTTACCTTCATAAACAATCAGATGATAATAGAGACGGACCGGCTTCTTCTGAAAGTGAATGGTTTGAAAAGATCGGCCTTTTTCCATGAACGCGGAGTCACGCTCAAAATCCGGATAAATAACCTCCCTCTCCCATCCTTTTAAATTGGAAATCACCACGGAATGATCAAAAACAAGCACGCGGATCATCAGCGTCGCCCTGCGGAGAGTCTGCGTGGCCCGCTCCCACTCTTTAAGAGACTCTTTGAGAACCGAGCTGAGCTGAGGACTTATGGTCTGCTGAGAAGGCTCCGCCGCCGGCAAATTCCCGGACGCCTTTGAATCGCGAAAAAGCTGCACCAGATGACCGTGTAAAGCACGTTCAATATTGGAGGCTTGCTGGGAAAGATTCCGGTCAACATCGAGATAAAGAGCTTTGGCGAGCTCGGCATGCATCAGGAAAGAAAAAATAGAAAGAAAGACGGTCAAAATAAACGCGTACCACAGCGTCAGCCGGAACTTCACGCTTCTAAGAAAGGTGGTCATGTTTCGCTCAAACGATAGCCGGCACCGCGAAGCGTTTCGATTCTGCTTTTTTTCCGGCTGCCGTCAATTTTCTTACGGAGGAAATTAATATAGACATCGATCGTGTTGCTCATGGGATCAAAATGAAGATCCCAAACATGCTCGGCAATCTGAGAGCGTGTGACCACCTGGCCCTTTCGGCGCATCAGGAACTCAAGCAAAGCATATTCTTTTTGGGAAAGCAAAACCTGCTCCTGACCGATTGAAACACGGTGAGAAACAAGATCGAGCGTCATATTCCCTTCTATTAGAACTGTCTCTGTCTGCAGATCCCTTGGGCGGCGGGAAAGCGCGCGCAGCCGGGCCAGAAGTTCATCAAAAGCAAAAGGCTTGGTCAGGTAGTCATCAGCGCCCTGATCCAGCCCCTTGATTTTATCTTCAACCGTATCGCGGACCGTCAGCATCAAAACAGGCACGCGGGATCCAGATTCCCTGATCTTGGCGCAAAGCGCTAAACCGTCCATTTTAGGAAGCATCCAGTCAAGGATGATCACATCATATTCATTCACCGATGCGTACTCCCACCCCTTTTCACCGTCTTCAGCAATATCCACGGCATAACCTTCTTCTTTAAGCCCTCTTTGGATGAAGCTCGCCATGCGCTTTTCATCTTCAACGATTAAAACCCGCATTTTCTTATCTCCTGAAAAACGTTCAGTAAATGATATGAACTAACGAAGGCCAAGGCTTTCGAATCTTCATGGTTTGGTTTGGAACCGACGCGGTAAAAAAGGCTTCATCAGAGGATGAACAATCCCGGACAAAGCAAACTCCGCGAGGAGTTCTCCCAGAAAAGCGCATAATAATATTCCGCTGCGAAAATAACCTGTCGCGGCATAATAGCCTTCCGACCCTTGGACAGCGCCAAGCACCGGCATATTGTCAGCGCTGCAGGGTCTCAAGCCGGCCCAGGCTCCGATTTCTTTCATTTTTAATGCTTCTGGACAAACTTTTCCGACCTTGGCCAGGATAGATTTTCTTCCTTCAGCCGTGACCCGATCTCTGAACCCTTCATGCTCCACGGTAGATCCTGCCAGATGAACACCCTTATCCCAAGGGACGAGATATCCGCCCGTGAGTGAGTGGAATATCACGGGAAAACTCTTTTGTCCTTTCAAGGTCAGCATCTGACCGCGGACAGGCGCGACGGGCAGCTTTTGACCCATAAGCTTTGGATCCGAAGCCCAGGCTCCTGCGGCATTGACAACTTTATCAGCCGTGAATAACCGTGAACCGGCCTTTACCAAAAAAAACTTTCCTCCATCGGCTTTTTTAATCTGTACAAACTCCGATGTCAGAAAAAATCGGACACCTCTGCCCGATAGATAGCTTTTGAAAATTTTTATAAACTCAGGAGCATTTATTTTACCAACCTGCGGATAGTAAAGTCCCAGACAAACTTCCGCATTCGCTTGCGGAAACTTGCGTCGAACTTCTTCTTTTTCCAGCAGACAAATGGAGGGCATCCATTTTTTTTGCCAACGATAACGCTTTTCAAGCTCACGTTTCTCCGCGGGAGAAACAGCCAGGTAAATCATGCCTGTACGTTTGTAGAATGCATTCGATCCGGTGGCCCGCTTAAGTCTTTCAAGAAAAGAAGGGAATTGATGAAATGCTTCTATCGCGGCTGGAATCAAGGAGCTTCTTTGGTTCTGCTCAAGCAACGGGTCTAAAATACCGGCCGCCCGGGGGGAGGCTTCGCCGCGGTCATCGCGCCTCGACACAACAGCCACCTTCAGACCCCGTGCTGAAAAAGCATCGGCAACTCCAAGTCCTGCGGCGCCGGCGCCTACAATCAAAACATCAAACTGAACTTTTGAACCGCTGGTTTTTTTTGACATACGGGAAGTATATCAAAATTTAAAAAACCTTGCGATGAAACGATATCTCAGGATTTTGCTTCAGAAGTTTTCAGGCGCCAGCCTTCCATCAGAAGGGGCGTGATTGTTTGGGCAGGTACAGGACGTGAGAAGAGATAGCCTTGCATGCGGTCGCATTTGAGAGCTCTGAGTATCTGCAGCTGCTCCATGGTTTCCACACCCTCTGCAATCACATTCAGCTTCAAGCTGTGTCCCATAGCAATAACAGCAGAGGTAATCGCTTCATCATCGGGATCCGTAGTGATCTCCCGGATAAAGGACTGATCAATCTTTAAAGCGTGGACAGGAAACTTTTTCAGGTAGGTTAAAGAGGAATACCCTGTGCCAAAATCATCGATGGAAATCTGGATTCCAAGATGATGCAGATCCCTTAAGGTCGCGATCGTCGATTCCAGGTGCTGCATGATAATACTTTCAGTAATTTCGACATCCAGCCACTGGGATTCCAGTCCTGTCGATTTCAATATACCGGAGATCATAGCAACCAGATTTTGTTCATTAAACTGCCTCGCTGACAGATTAACCGCCATGCACATCGGCCGATATCCCATGTCCTGCCATTTTTTATTCTGCTCGCAGGCAGTCTTGAGCACCCATTCCCCAATGGGCACAATCAGACCGGTCTCTTCTGCCATCGGAATAAACTGCGCGGGTGAAACAAGTCCAAGATCCGGATGCTCCCAGCGAAGAAGAGCTTCCATGCCCACAATGTCTCCAGTGCTTAAACTGACCTGAGGCTGATAGTAGAGCGTAAATTCCCCGCGTTCAAGCGCTTTACGGAGACTGTTTTCAAGCGTCATTCGTTCAAAGGCTTTCGCGTTCATGACAGGTGTATAGAGCTGGTAGTTCGTTCGGCCCTGCTCCTTCGCGCGATTAAGAGCTGCATCAGCATTCTTAACCAGGGTCACGCCATCAGCGCCGTCATAGGGAAAAATACTGATTCCGATACTGGGCGTAATATGAACTTCATGGCCTTCAACAGTAAACGACGGCTTAAGAACATTAAGAAGTCCCTGGGCCGCTTTAACCGCCTCATCTACCTGAACGATTCCTGTAAGCAGGAGGGTGAATTCATCACCGCCCATACGGGCAATCGTGTCACCGTCACGGACGCACTTTTTAAGACGACCCGCAACAGAACGCAAAAGCAGATCACCCAGCGTATGGCCGAGCGTGTCATTAATCACTTTGAACCGGTCAAGATCGAGAAAGAGAACAGCCGCCAATTGATTCTTTCTTTTAGCCTGGGCTAAAGCCTGCCCAAGACGGTCATTAAAAAGCATCCGGTTTGGCAGATCCGTCAGCGGGTCATAATAGGCCATATGCTGAATGGTTTCTTCCGCCCATTTACGCTTGGTAATATCCTCTTTTACAGAAAGAAAATGAGTGATGATTCCCTCAGAGTTTTTAATGGAGGAAATGACCCCTCTCTCCCAATACAATTCACCGTTTTTTTTCCGGTTCACGAACTCTCCCTGCCATTCCTTGCCCGCTTTAATCGTTTCCCAAAGATTCCTAAACTCTTCGTCAGGAACTTTTCCGGATTTCAAAATGCTCGGCTTTTTGCCAAGGATTTCTTTCAGGCTGTACCCCGTGACTTCCGAGAATTTCGGGTTCGCATACTCAATACGCCCCTCAGCATCGGTAATCATCACAATGCTCGGGCTCTGTTCAACCGCAAGGTTCAGCTTTTGAAGCTGGGCCTCCATCAGGATCCTGTAATGCGCAATGACATAAATCTCCCCAAGAATTTTGAAAAGCGTCAGAACTTTCTCCGGCCACACCTTGGGATGTCTCGCAAAATCAATGCCTAAAGCCCCTTCCAAAGCTCCGCGATAATTAAGCGGAACACGAACGAAAGACTGAATGGATTTTTCGGAGAAGTGAGCTTTTTCAACTTTGGCATCAGCCGGTAATTCCGCGGTGGGGAGACAAACAATTTCCATAGCTTTCATTTTTTCATGCAGCCAGGGATATCCGGAAAGAGCTCCGTTCTCCCGTCCATTGGATTGCCCCTTGGTCTGCTTTAATTCCCAATCATAGCTTCCTCTCGCAGGCTTTCCTTTTCTTGAAAACAAACTGAGCTGCACACGGTCGGCGTCAAGAAATCCCCCAACTTCGGCAAGAGCCTGGAGAAGGGCATGCTCCAGCTGATCGGAGTTGAGACTTAAAAAACGCGCAGACTGAGTTGCTATAAGTTTTTCAAAATTCACCTGAAACTGAAGATCTTCCCGAACAAGCTGACGCTCCATGGCATGGCGGATGAATCGGGGGAGCGCCTTGCTTTCAATCTCACCTTTGGTCAAGTAATCCTGGGCACCCGCTCTCATGGCTTCAAGCGCTGTTTGTTCGTCATCAAGGCTCGTGAGAACAATGACGGGAGTATCACCCGAAGATTCTTTGAGTTTCAAAAGAGACTCCAGCCCTTTTGACTCAGGTAAAGACAGATTCAGCAAAATAACAGAAGGAATTTTCTTTCTCAAAAATGCGGCGGCTTTTGCGATCGAAGAAACAGCGTGAACTTCAAAAGAAAAATTCGGAGTCTCTCCAAGAGCCTTCTGGAGCAAGAGGACATCGTCGGGATCATCCTCGATAAGCAATATTTGGATGGGTCTTTGCTGCATAGAACCTTAGATTCGGTTAACGAACTCTTGCTTAGGCTATCCTTTAAGAAGATAGCCCGGAATACGCGGAAGTCAAATCACGCCCCCTTTTTAAGGGGTCTTCGGCTTATAGAAAGGGCTTTGTCCATTCCTCGATCTCGGCATCCCCAACCCCCATAAAAACAGGCATCTTTTCAGGTTCAATAACCACTTTCGTGCGATCACCAGCCTCGACGCCTTCCTTTTCCAGGACAACCCGCCCCTCTTTGACCAGTAATTCATGGGCTTGCGGCTGAATCTTCACGAAAAACTCAGTACCCCGAACCCCAAGGGTCGCCAATGAAGTTTTAACCCTGAAAGGGGACCCTTTTTTTTCTTTCTTTCCCCAAATAAGCCCCTGTGTCACAAAGACACAACCGTCACCCGAACCGTCTGAAGATTCACAAATTCTCAGTTCTGAGGATTCGGATAGCTTGACGAGCGATTCATCTGAAACCCATTGAATCAGGATGGTACTTTCTTTATCCGCATGAATCAGATCTCCCGGATAAAGAGGGGCACCTGTTTTCAGCTCGGAGAGGACATTGCCCCGATCAAGACGCGCAATACCTTTAATTTCAACGACTTCTGCAGCAGAATTTGGCTGAGCGGTTCCCAAAGAAGAAAAAGCAATCAAACCACAGCCGATCATCAGGGCAAGTGCCATCCATTTGAGGACAAAGAATGTTTTCTTGTTTCTTTTGGGTAAATAATCCACGGCAGCCAATTCGGCCTCCCCTGTTTTTCGGGTTTGTTTGTATCCGAAGTCTTTTTTATACCGCTATTTGGAATATTTTCCGGATTATATCTAACGGCAAGAATACGCTTTCGCTGAACGGAAGCGGAGAACTTTTCCCCAGGGATTCCAGTCAAAACATGGTAATATTGCCCTCATGAAAGTGAAAAAAATTCTCCTTTTTGATATTGATGGGACTTTGCTCTTAACCGGAGGTGCCGGGAAAATTGCCTTTGAAAAAGCCGTCGAAGAACTTTTCGGCTTCAAGAATTCCTGGGGAAATCTGGTTCCTGACGGAAAAACAGACCCGATCATCATTGAAGAAATCATGACCCCGCTAATGGGATCTCCCCTCTCACAAAGCGAGTATGATGAGCTTTGCCGCCGCTATCATAGGCATTTTGAGATTGAGGTCGCTCGTGTTGAAAAGTTTAAGGTGATGCCGGGCATCGTGGAGCTGCTCAAAATCTTATCAGGCAACCCTTCTTTTGCGCTCGGCATCGCGACCGGAAACTTCAGAAAAGCTGCAGACATGAAACTCCGCAGAGGCGGTCTTGAGCATTATTTTACATTTGGGGGATTTGCGTGCGATGCGGCTGACCGCAGGGAACTTACCAAAATAGGTTATGAGCGGGGCAAAACTTTTTGCGGTGAGAATATAGCTTCAAGTAACGTTGTGGTCATCGGCGATACCATTCATGACATAAGAGCGGGGAAAAGCATCGGTGCCAAAACGGTTGCCGTTTGCACCGGCTCAACCTTGCCGGAAACGCTTCAGCCTATGGAACCTGACTACCTCTTTCAAGATCTGCGCGACACCAGCGCATTCCTCTCCATCCTCGAATAAATCCTCAATCAGTAATTTCCCAGGAGCTTTTGTAAGCACCGATCGATTCCGAGTACTGAATGAAGTTCTGATAAAAAGGAATGACTGAAAGCGTCCCGCTGTCCCCGATGACAAGCAGTTTTCTTTTCGCCCGCGTCATCGCGACATTCATGCGCCGTGTGTCCGCCAAAAAACCCATTTCACCTTCCATATTTGAACGAACCAGAGAAAGAATCACCACTTCTTTCTCGCGTCCCTGGAAACCGTCCACACTGTCGATTTCCAGCGAAGGATCCGGACTTCCCGCAGTCAGCAGTCTGACCTGAGCGCTGTAAGGGCTTATGACCGCAATGTCGGAAGCAGGAACTCCCAAGGCCAGAAGTCGCCGGACCTCCCGAAGGACAAGCTGCGCTTCTTCAGGATTGTAACGGCTCTCACTGCCGGGCTCCTGTTTTTCTTCAAACCCTCTTCCTGTGGTGTCCAGAAACAGAAAGACCTCTTCGGTTTCAGGAGTCCTTTGAATTCCGGGAAGATCCGCGAGGCAGTGTTTTCTGACAGAATCATCGGCAACCAATTTACCTTGATAGAACTGGCGTGATGAAAAATTCATGATGGCTTCGTGCATGCGGTACTGAACTCTCAAAAGCGCCTTGAATTTCTCCGGCAGGATTTCGTGAAATCGTTCAAAAAGCGTTTTCCCCAAACCTCCCGCTTCGGCTTGCTTGGACCGCACTGTGGGCGGAAGCTGGAAATGATCCCCCGCGAGAACAACTTTTTTTGCTTTCAGGAGAGGAACCCACGCTGAAGGCTCCGTCGCCTGAGAGGCTTCGTCCATGACAAGCAGATCAAAGTCGCGGCCGCGCAGTACAAAATCCATTGCGCTCGTGTGCGTCCCGATCATCACAAGGGCTTCCATGACGACCTGATCAAGAACTTCATCTTCAAGCTTTCGAACATCATGCTTGAGCTCACGGATCCGGGAGCGAATTTCGTGCTGATCATCCCAGTGAAGGGTTCTTCTTTCTTTATGCCGGTCGAGCTTGCGGTAAAGAGCATCGATTTCTTTTTCCTGGGCATCAATGACCGTAGCGTAGGGATGATCCGCGCATTTGTAATCCAGCGTATGCGATCTTAAATGCTCCATAATTCTCGCAGGGTGCCCTAACCGGACGGCGGGAACACCTTCCTTCACGAGACACTCGAGAAGATTATCACAGGCTGTATTGCTTGGCGCGGTGGCAAAAACAAAGAGACCTTCCCGCACAGCGTTACGAATCACTTCAACCAAAACTGTCGTTTTGCCCGTACCTGGCGGTCCATGAATAATCGCGGCATCCTGCGCCTCTAAAACGGTCACAACAGCTTTCTTCTGCCACTCATTCAAACGCGGATTCAGCAAACCCAGAGTCTCAGGCTTCACAGGATCACTTTCCGCAGGAGGCTTCAGGCCGAAGCTGAGATCCCTCATATAAGCCAGCCGCCCGTGCCTGGCTTCTTTTACTGTATGAATGGCTTCTCTCATTTTTTTGAACGTAGCCCGGTTACCCGCACGGTTGAGGTGATAGGTCCCCTGCTCATTGAGCCAGTCTTCATGAATCCAATCGAAAGCAACGGTTAAGGAATCTTTGTCTTTTTCAAAGACTGTACCAATAGGATATTTAGGAAGATCCAGCCCCTCCCTTGAGAGAGAAACAACATCCCCGATTTCAAAGGTGAATAATGGAAGAGGCTTGCCCGTTTCATACTTGAAACTCATGAGTCTGTGTCCGGCGGGGCTGAAACGGGATTCGTGAAGCATCACTCGAAGAAGAGCTTTGCCCGCCTTCTCTCTTTGCTCAGGGCTCAGGTGCAGAAAGTCTTCACGAAACTGCTGAAGCTCCTCATCTTCTTCATAATCAAGAAGTTTGGATAAATGAGAGAAGTGTTCTTTTGGATCAGTCATAGTCAGAAGACAAAGCTCGAAGGTTAACTCAGGAGGGAAAGAAAAAACGGTTTATTGACCGCTCCACTTTTGTCCTTTTTTCCACCAGTCCGCGGGATCATCTTCCTCCCAGGCTTTCATCCGTCCGCCGCCTTTTTTCCAGAGGAAGAAAAGAACAGCCGCAAAAGCGGGAATAAAAACAAACGCGCTGCGGATCATGAACAAATGGAAAAAAGCACAGACCGAAAGGGCAATCAAAAGATGCTGCTTAAAATGGTTGTGCGCGCTCATGAATAAAGTCTACCATAATTCCAGAGACGGCAACAACCCCGAGTTGCAACGCTCTTCTGGTTCAGAGGGACGGCTGGTGTTCAGGCCTGAGCAAGTCATTCAGCTCCTTGACCGGAGCAAAAGTCTCAGGCGGTGTCTCCAGGAAATACGTAATCCATCCTGCCATGGCGCCATTCCAGAGCCCCGGAAGCTCAAGAGCCCTGAGTTCTTTTCCATCTTTGGACTTGGCCGAAATAAATCCCGTTTGAGGATCTACAAAACGGGAAAGCTCGAACGCTCTGCCCTTATAATCCCGAAGCCCGCAGACAAGGTTGACCGGATTAAAATGGGTTGAGCTTTCAAGAAGCTTCTTCTGCGCCGGCGAACTTAAATCAATCTGGGATTTCTCCACAATCTGCCTGGTGGGTGCACCCGACGCATTCTTAACCCAGAATGGCCCCCCGCCCGGTTCTCCCTGATTCCTGACCATTCCGCAGACACGAATCGGCCGGTTCAGAAGATCAAAATAGCGAGTTCTCTTTTCTTCACTGGATAAATGATCTGGGACATTGGAATCAAACTCCTTCAAAACAAATTTTTTCAATGTCTGCAGCCAGTCGCCCGAAAGCTCCTCTTTTTCGAGTTTGTTCAAGAAGTCAAAAATCAAAGCCTGCTTCTGAAGAAGAAAACCCGCGATTTCTTTTTGAACCTTCGCAACAGCCGCTTTCCGGTCATCCGGCTGAATATTGTCGATGTTTTTAATAAAAACAATATCACAGCCAATGGTTTCCAGATTTTTCAGCAAAGCGCCGTGTCCCGCGGGGCGGAAAACCAGTCTTCCCTGTGAATCCCGGAAAGGATCGTTATTCAAATCAACAGCAAGCGTGTCTGTCGAGGGCAGCTGATTGGAAAAGGTCAGGTCCAATTTAAAGCCTTTGGCCTCCAGAGAAGGTCTAAAGCGTTCAAGCTCTCGAAGAAACAGACCTTCATGTTCTTTAGACACAGTAAAATGCATCCGCAAATGCTGATCTTTATCAGCCGCGTAAATCGCAGCCTCCCAAACATGCTCTTCAAATGCTGTTCTTCCCGAGCCTTCAGAATAGCGGTGAAAACGAAGAAGTCCTTTGGGCAGTTCTGAATAACCCATCCCGTCCGGAGTCAACAGAGTCTTAAGCAGCGGAACAGGTTTTTTTTCTTTGGCAAGTTGCGCGGCATCCAGATTCATCGCCTGGATCTTTGAGCTCAACTCCGGCCAAAAAGCGAAATGATGAAAATGCTCGAGGGTAAGGGACACATCCCGCATATCCGCTGAACTGGCACTTTTTTCCTGCAGAAGCACAAAAGAAGCGTCCGCCTGGTTTTGATGGAAAACAGCGAGAGCGCTTTTAAACATGCGCGTCGCGGCGCCCGAAGCCGGGACAAAAACGGTCAGCCGCCCGGTTTTCCGTGCGTCTTCGAAAAACCGAATCATCTCTTCAGCCTGGCGCGGTTCCATTTTTTCAATTCCGTCACCCGGCGTGCAGGGTTTCATCAGATTCACAAAAGGGAATCCCTGCTTGAACGTCTCGACTTGAGCTAAAACTTCCTGTTCCGTGATGCCGAGCTCCGAAATTTGCCGGCGGTCGGAATGTGAGAGCACGTTGGACTCCTTATGGTTGCGAGGGGCTTAAAATTTCAGGATACGTTGGGGCGGGATTGCTTACCCGGATTTTCAAGAAGCTGTTTAATGGCGGCCAGTAAATGTTCGGCTTCAAACGGCTTGTTGATATAAAGATCCGCCAGCGCGGTATTCTCACCGGCCTTGTCTCTGACCCACGCGCTCAAAATAATAATGGGGATGTCTTTTGTTTCGGGATGCTTGCGAAGTTCTCCGCTGACCTGGTAGCCGTTTTTTCGGGGCATGGCGAGATCAAGAATGATCAAGTCAGGTTTGACTTTAAAAATCTTATCCAGGGCTTCTTCCCCGTCTTCGGCCGTCACGACATCATAACGGTTCGCTTTCAAGCGACTCTCGATGACTTTGAGAATCATTTTCTCATCGTCCGCGACCAGGATTTTTTTCTTCGCCATAAGATGTCCCCCGGGAGAAAAGACCATTTTTCCCAAAAACAGATGTGCCAAAGCATAGTGGTTTGAGGAGAACCTTGTCAAATGCCATTAATAAAGACGCAAGGACGGGGTTGTTCTGCCGATATTTATGGGGTACATTATTAAGCAAGAAGAAAACTCTAACGCATTCGCAGCGCAATCATTAGACTTTCCACCGATCAAGAAGGAGAACGTATGCTGGCCAAAGAACTCATGACCACAACCGAGATGGTTGCCACCAAGGACATGTTGGTCACAGACCTTGCGGTTCAACTTCGCGAAAAACGCATCGGCGGAGTACCGGTCATTGATGAGAATAACCGCGTCTGCGGCATCGTAACGGTAACCGATCTTTTCAATGTCATGTCCATTGCCCGCAGAGTGGGCGGCAAGGGCAGCTGGTTTTCAGCTTTCATGTTCAGCAAAAAAACGATGACCGTTAAGGAAATCTATACGCGCAAAATTTACAGCGTACTTCCGGATACGCCTATTGAAGTGGTCGTCAGCCTTATGCTCGACAAAGAGATCCATACAATCCCTGTCATGAATGAAGATCAAAGTGTGATCTACGGAGTCATTGGACGGCACGACGTAACCTGTTCGGGCCTTGGTATTTTGACACCGAAAAAGTAGCTTCTCGCCTATTTTCTTTTAAACTGTCTCTCAAGCTCGCTGAATGATTTTTTGAAAAAGGCGGGTCTTCCATGAGGGCAGGAAAAAGGATTCTCACACACGGCAAGCCGTTCCATCAAAGCCTGCATTTGAATTAAAGTAAGAGGGTCATGCGCCTTGACTGAGCGGCGTTTGCACGCCATGAGGGCGGCGATCGTCTCCTGGTGCTGTTCCAGCTTTGTGTCCATCGAACCGTCTTCACGTTCTTCTACAAAGGTTTTTAGAAAACCAAGCGGGTTCTCCTGCCCCAAAATAGCGGGAAAAGACCGCACAACAAAAGCCTTCTCGCCAAACTCTTCAATTTCAAATCCTATTTTTGTCAGTACGGGAAGCGCGTTTTTCATAATTTCAACCTGACGGGGATGAAGCTCAAGGACTTCGTCCATCAAAAGCGCCTGCTTTGCAGCTTGCCCCGTTTCAAAGTTTTTTAACAAAACCTCAAACATGACTCTTTCATGGGCTGCATGCTGATCCACCATCAGCAGCCCTTCCTCAGTTTCCGCGACAATAAAAGTGTGATGAATCTGTCCAAGGATTTTGGTAATACCAAAGGGGTTTTCCTTCAAAATGGGTAATTGTGTTTCAGACACCGGGGCTGTACGGTAAACTTCTTCCGGAACTTGCGGGGGAGCGGAAACTGAGATTTCCACAGGTGGCGTTGAGGATTTTCCGTAAAAAGACGCGTATGGATTTTCCCTTTGACCCGAAAAAGCCGGCATACCCGGATTCAAATCCTCGCTGAAAGGTTTCAAACCGGGCGTCAGATCCCCTGCTTTCTGGAGAGCCTGCGTAACGGCTCTCTTTAAGAGAGACTTGATTTCTGATTCATTAGAAATCCTGACTTCCTGTTTGGTGGGATGAACATTAACGTCTACCCGATCAGGGTCAAGCGTCATAAAAACCACAGCAACGGGAAATTGACCGTGCATCAGAAGACCGTGATAGCCGGCATGCAGAGCATGAGAAAACCCGGGAGCTTTCACCCAGCGGCGGTTGATGAAAAATGTCTGCCCCGTACGGTTAGCCTTGGCAATGAAGGGTTTGCCTGCTAATCCTGAAATTTTGATCCCGGGAACTTCTTCTTCAAAAGATACAAGATGTCGGGCTGTCTCCCCCCCCAGAACCGCTTCTGCTCTGGAGCGCACATCGGGAACAGGCAATAAATCATACACGGTTTTTCCTGAAGATTTAAAAACAAGCCGCAAGGACGGATTTGCCAGAGCAAAATGGGAAACCGTATCCATGATATGTCCCAGTTCCGTAGCGTCTGTGCGCAAAAACTTTCTCCTCGCCGGAGTATTAAAAAAAAGATCTCTCACTTCAACGGCTGTTCCGGGACTGCAGGGACTTTCTTTGACACCCAAAAGATGGCCGCCCTCAACGACAACGGAAACCCCGTTTTTTGCGGAAGCGGTACGAGTCACGAGGCTCATGCGCGAAACAGCCGCGATGCTGGGGAGGGCCTCACCGCGGAACCCAAAAGAAAGAATCGCTTCAAGATCCTTGTCGCTTTTGATCTTGCTGGTCGCATGACGTTTAAAGGCGAGTTCAGCATCCTCCGGGGACATTCCGATGCCGTTGTCTGCGATCCTGATAAGGCTTCGGCCTCCATGATTGATTTCTACTTCAATGGAGGTGGCTCCGGCATCAAGTGCATTTTCCATCAGTTCTTTAACAATTGAACTGGGACGCTCGATCACCTCACCCGCGGCGATTTTATTCGCCAGATGTTCAGACAAAACCTGAATCACACCCATTACGAATCTCCTTTTGCAGGATCCAAGCGATCCTTCCATTCCGAAAGCTTGTTAAGCGCCTGAAGAGGCGTCAGACCATCGACCGCCAGATTCTTTAATTCGTCGATGATGGGATGATTCTGCGCGGCCCAGTCAAAAAGAGATGCCTGCGGGGGTTCCTTGAGAGCTTTCGGATTCTGCTTTTTTCCTTCGATGATTTGTGTCGCTTCTGAATTTTCGCTCTCCAGAACCGCCAGTATTTTCTTGGCCCGCTCGGTCACGGATTTTGGAAGACCCGCCAGTCGGGCCACATGAATCCCGTAACTGCGGTCCGTGCCGCCCCGCACAACTTTTCTTAGAAACACGATGTCTTCACGTGTCTCTTTGACTGTTATCGTATAGTTCTTTGCAGAAGGAAAATGTTCTTCGAGCTGTGTCAGCTCGTGGTAATGCGTCGCAAAAAGAGTCCTGGGACGATGCGCTCCCTGCACTAGATGCTCACAGATTGCCCAGGCAATACTGACCCCGTCAAATGTCGACGTTCCGCGGCCGACCTCGTCAAGGATCAGCAGACTCCGGGATGTTGCTTTTTGAAGAATATTTGCGGTCTCAACCATCTCGACCATAAACGTGCTTTCCCCGGCCGCAAGATCATCACTGGCTCCGATACGGGTAAATATCCTGTCAACTATCCCGATTCGGGCGCTGCGTGCCGGAACATAAGAGCCTATCTGTGCAAGTACTACAATAAGACCAATCTGGCGGATGTATGTCGATTTGCCAGCCATGTTCGGACCCGTCAGAATCACAAGCTGATTGTCCGCCGTATCCAGAAAAGTATCATTTTCGACAAACTTGCCGGCCGGAAGCATCGATTCAACCACAGGATGGCGTCCGCCTTCAATCATAAGCTCACCCGTTTCTACCACGGTCGGCCGGACCCATCGTTTAGCTGCCGCCGTCACAGCCAGTGAAATCAGTCCGTCAAGATGGCCCACTCCACGTGACATCATTTGAAGAGGCGCAATTTCTCTCAGTACTGATTCGCGAACTTCGTTGAAAAGCTGATATTCCAACGCCTTGATTTTGTCCTGCGCTCCTGAGATTTTTTCATCCCAGGCTTTAAGCTCCGGAACAATAAAACGCTCAGCATTCGCTAGTGTTTGTTTACGAATATACTCCTCTGGAACGTGCTGAAGATTGCCTTTGCTGATTTCGATGGTGTATCCAAAAACCTGGGAATACTTCACACGCAGGTTCTTGATTCCGCTCCGTTCAATCTCTCGCTGCTGAAATTCCAGTATCCAGGATTTGCCTTTTTGTGAAATCTCCCGTAATTCATCGAGATCCGCGTGATAACCGGATTGAATCATACCGCCGTCCCTTAAAGAAAGCGGCGGTTCGTCAACAATCGAGCGGCCGATCAAAGCTTCCATTTCCGGGAATACCACAAACGCCTTGAGAAGCTCCTGCAGCTCATCGCAAACAAACGCACGTAGAACATTCTGAATTTCAGGAACACGTCCAAGAAAGATCCTGAGGTTCACAAGATCACGGGCATTCGCCACGCCATAGGTCAGGCGGCTGAGAGTTCGCTCAACATCTTTAACTCCCCGGAGAAGCTCCCGAAGACGGCTGGCTTCCGTATGCCGGGTCATTAATTCCCCCACGGCTTCCTGGCGGGCCTGAATGGAGACCGGTGAAATCATGGGATGCGTCACCCACTGATAAAGCGTACGGGCGCCCATCGAAGTCAGCGTTTGATCAATCGTCCCCAGTAAAGTTTCCGCGCCTTTTTTCCCCTGCTGCGTCGTCACAATTTCGAGACTTTTTTGTGCGGTCCGCTCGAGAGAAAGAGCGCCTTGTTCATCAAGAAGGGCGGGCGGGTGGATATGACTCAGATCACGATGAAGATGGTCTCTCAGGTAATAAAGGACCGCTCCGGAAGCTATCACCGCAAGATCCTGATCGTGAAAGGGAACGCTTTTTTCTGAAATAAAACGGAACCCGTCCTGCAGAAGCCTCATCGCTTCTGGCTTTTCAAAAATCCAGTCGTCATAGACCGTGACACTGGAACCCAAAGTCTTTTTCACAAAGTCGAGCAGGGCTTCATCATCGCGCAAAGCTGCCGGAAGAATAACTTCTTTGGGCTGTAAAAGCGTCAGCTCACCCAAAACCCGGTCCTGGGGAATCTGCCGCACATAGAACTCCCCGGTGCTTAGTTCGAGGTAAGCGACGGCCCACGCCGCACCCTTGCGGACAATCGCAGCAAGATACTCGGGACTTCTCCCCCGCTCCTCATCTTCCAGATAGGTTGCGGGTGAAATAATCCGCGAAATCTGCCGATCCACAAGCCCTTTGCCAGGCTTCGCGTCCCCCACCTGCTCACAGATGGCGACTTTAAGGTTATTTTCGATCAGGGTGCGCACATACCCCTGACAGGCATGATAAGGAACTCCGCACATCGGAATTCGGCCCGCTTCACCGCCTTCGCGGCCTGTCAGAGTAATGTTGAGAATCTCCGAGGCTTTAACGGCATCCTCAAAAAACATTTCATAGAAATCACCGAGACGGAAAAAAAGAAGCGTTCCAGGCGGAAGCGTTTTCTTGATGGAGCGGTACTGCTCCATCATCGGCGTGAGTTTAAATTCTGTGTCAGATAGGGTCGGCTGAGACATTTCGCTTTCGGAAAGGGCTTGAATTTAGCCCGGATTATAAAGGAATTCAAGCTCCCGACAAAGGACTTCTTGGAGAATCGGACTGGGAACTAGCGGGTTTTTCCGTAATGATTCAGGAAGTTTTCAAGGCACTGGTTCTCAAAAGAAGAGCGAAAACCTTCCAGCGTTTCAAGAAGCGTTTGAAAAACAAAAGGGACGGGCGCCTCAGGCGTTTTCGGTGTGGCAGCCCCAGGATCCTGGAGATTCAAGCGGCCCATGATTCTCATCACAAGCAAAATACCCGGAGGTTCGGAAGGCTCTTTTTCACATGTAAAGTAATAGTCACTGAAGGCCGTCGCCAAAGGCATCATTTTGGGAGACCGGAAGCCGTCCATCACCTGCCGGAAAAGAACTTTTCTAAAAGAATCCTCATTCAACGCGCTCTCCAGACAGGCATATTCCCAGACAAGACAAGCCATCGCCAGTTTCGCCGTCAGGTATTCCATTCCAAACGGATCCTGCGAAACACGAGAGAAGAGGTTTTTCTCTTTGGCTTTAAACATCACATAAAGATCCTGATGCTCTGTTTCTCCGTAAATGCGGGCCAGCTCCTGGCGGGCGTAGGTTTGAAGCTGTTCGAGCGTCGTCGGCATCAGTAGAATCCTATCTGGTTCATTTCAAGAAAGAACGCTGCCAGCAGAAAAATTCCGCCCCAAACAGTGGGCGGTCTGAATAAATGCAGCAAGAGACCGCTGAAAAAATAAAAGAGCCCCAGGCCAATCCTGAAAAACATGGCCAGATCAAGATTTTCTCCCTGCGGATAGGCAAAGCAGGCCAATGCGGTGCGAACAACCCCGATCACCATTAAAAAGCAGGGAAACCACGGGTAAAACCGTATGGGCTTCGGTTCTTGATTCAAAAAGTTTCTCCTCCATTCACTCTTGCGTCATTGTAATCCAAGAATTCCAAATCGAAAACGGAAAGAAATCAGGATGCGATTTTTTGCCGGAATAGCGCCGCATTCATCCGGCCTGACTGATAAGCTTCCTGTGCTGCAGCCTCAACACCTTGAAGAGCGGTTGAATCAACAGAAAAGCTTCTGATAAAAAGCCTGTTCTGCATTTTTAAAATTTCAACCTCAAGAACCGCCTCGCCCTTCATGAAAACGGCTTCCGCACGCATGATCTGTCGGCCTGAAGCAGGATTTTTCAGGGATTCTTCCGCAGGCTGAGAGCCTTTATAATAGACAAGCGGGCCCAGCCGATAAGCAAGCCCCTGAAAAAGAGTCTTTAAACCGTCGTAAGGAATTCCTGCACGAAGGGAGGGATCTACGGCCTCCTGAAACTCTTCATAATCCCAGGTACGGATCAAACGCAGCAAAAAATCATCGAATTCACGGGGGGCAGTCGAATCAGACCGTGGGGGCTCGGCGTTTTTTGACACAGCAAGCATTTCAGGAGGCATTTGCGATTCCAGATAAACCCGCAGCTTGAAGAGTCCTGCAACGACAATCAGCGCCCAGAAGACAATCAGCAGCATCCTCATATCCTTTTAATCTCCAGAAAAGGAACGCCGGCATTCCGGACATTCAAGATGCAGGCGGGTTATAACTGCGCTGCAAAATGGACAAACTTTGTAGCCGTCTTCGATAATTCGGCGGCGGCGGTTCATAAAAGCCAGAAAAATTTGCCCCAGCACAAAAGCAAGGCTTCCCCCGGCAATACCTGGAACAAGCTGGAACCTTGACCACCCAAAAGGAAGCTCCAGAAACAGGTCTAAAAACCAGATTCCATAACAAAACCACAACATACCGTATAAAAAGGTTAGGTGCCGAAATAAAGGCGTTTGAAGATTTTGTCCGGTCAAAAAAGCACCGGCAAAAAGGAAGAGACCTCCGAAAAGAACCGCGATGAAGACAATGTTCATCACTCTGTCCTCAGCCGAAGGATCGCGAATATATTCCGCCAGTGCCGTGAAAGGAACCCTCACCTGAATATCCTTTTCCCGGCCTTCGAACGAAACACCGCGCGCTCGAAGCATCTCGTAAACAATCCTGCGAAGCTTGTGAAACTCATCCCAGGAGATAAAAGCCTTATCGAGTTCAGAATAAACCCTGCTTGAAACGAGAAACTTTTCCCACGCAGCGTCCGCTTCAGATTTTCGGCCATGTGCGTTCAGCCAAATCCCTTCGAGAAGCCATGAAAAACTGTTGGCGGACTGATGCCTTCGGGAACTCTCAAGAATCCTCAATATCTCTCCGGAATCACCCCGGGAAGCCATCAGTCGTGATGCGCGTGCCAAATCAGCCAGAGAATCATTCATGGCTTTGAGTTTAAGCGGACGTTTGGCAGAGGCTTCCTGAAGACGCATTCCCGTTTTAGCAACAATGCTTCCGAAGATCTCTCCGTAGTCGGCCGATTCGGACCCCATTTGGATATTGGCTGTCAAAAGCAGAGACAACGAAAAGAAACAGGTTGTTAAAAAATTCATCATCATTTGGCTTCCTGAATTAATCCACTGATGTTTTTAATTTGGGAATAGCCCCGATCAAGGCTCTCGTGACCTGATGAGACGGCCTCGATAAAACATCCCGGCAGCCCCCCTCTTCCACCACTTCTCCGGAAGACAGTACAATCAGCCGGTCTGCCAGCCGGCTCACAAGAGCCAGATCGTGCGTAATAAATAGCATTCCGCCGGAAATCTCCCCCTTGAGGTCCGCGAGCAGTTTCATAATGCTGGCCTGCACAGACATATCCAGCTGAGAGGTCGGTTCATCCAGAATAAGAAACTCAGGTTTTACAGCCAGGGCGCGGGCAATCGCAACTCTTTGACGTTCCCCTCCGCTTAGTTCCGCAGGTTTCCTCTGGAGATACGAAGATTTGAGGCCGACTTTTTCAAGCCCTTCAGAAGCGGCCGCCAGTTTTTCACGGGAAGTTCCCGTTTGAAGCCCTTCTTCGACAATACGGCGGATGGACCATTTTGAATCAAGCGAATGGTAGGGGTTTTGAAAAATCATCTGCACACGGCGGGGAAAGGGGCGGGTCCTGGATTTCAACGCATCGCGGAAGTGCTCCCCTTCATAAAACATTTCTCCGCTGGTCAACGGAAGGAGACCCGCCATCAACTTCGCAAGTGTGGTTTTTCCAGAGCCGCTGCCTCCGACTAGCCCATAAAAGAAACCTCTCTGAAGTGAGAGTGTCACCTGATGAACAGCCGAAAATGACCGTCCCTCCGCAAACAGACCTTCTCTACGATGAAATTCGCGGGAAACTTTCTCAAGCTTGTACAAATAGGAAGCACTCATAGCTTTATCACCGGAACCGAACGGACAAGAAGCTGCGTCATCGGATGAGCAGGTCTCTCAAATAAGTCCTGAGGCGTCCCTGCTTCAACAATTTTCCCCTCTTGCATCACCAGCAGCTTTTCGCAAAAAGATGCCGCCAGAGGCAAATGGTGCGTAATAAAAACAAATGTGAGGCCGTCGCGGTGAAGTTCACGGAAAAGTTCGAGAATTCCGGCTTGTAAGAGCATATCCAGTGACGAAGTCGGCTCATCAGCGATCAGCAAACGCGGTTTGCGAAGAAGCGCCATTGCAATGACAAGGCGCTGGCGCATTCCACCGCTCAATTCGTGCGGATAACTTTTCAAACTGATCGTCTTGAGCGGCAAATGTACACGCTCCAGAACGTTTTCAATATTCTCCATCGATGGGTCGACTTCGCGCAGCTGGCTGCCGATTGAAAAAAGAGGATCCAACGCAGAAAGCGGATCCTGGGGAATAAAAGCGGTTTCTTCACAGGTGAGCCCTTGATATTCAAGACTCCCGCTGAGCCGGCGCCCCCCTTTATAAGAAAGCAGCCCCAGAATTTCAAAACCAAGCGTGCTTTTACCCGCTCCGGACTCGCCGATGATCCCAAGTGCTTCCCCCGGAGCAACAGAAAAACTGACTGGCCCAATCACCGTCGAACGGCCGCCTTTAAAAGAATAGGAAAGAACAAGCTCATGAGCACTGACAAGAGGCTGCTTCACGCCCTCTCTCCTGTCCGGATGCCATCTCCAAGCCTGTTGAATGTGAGCGCCGTCAAAGCCAGCAGAGCGCCTGGAAACAAAACCCAGGGATGCAAAGACAAATGGGCAACAGAAACCGCTTCATTCAGCAAATTCCCCCAGCTGATCTCTGGTTCCTGGATGCCAAGACCGAGAAGACTCATCGCAGACTCCATTAGAATATACCCGGGGATGGCAATGCTGAGAACCACGGCGAGATAAGGGAAAACATGCGGGAAGATATGTCCTGTCAAAATCTGGAAATGAGACCTTCCTAAAATTCTCGCGGCCTGCACAAAATCACTTTGACGAAGTGATTGCGTAAGCCCTCGGATCACCCGTGCCACAGCTCCCCAGCCAATAAGACTCAAAACCCCGACCGTCAGAAGATAAACCTGAAACGAACTCAAACCCGGAGGTAATGCACCCCGCAATGCGAGAAGAAAATAAAAACCCGGGATCATAATAAAAAATTCCGCCAGACGCATCAGGCAAAAATCAATGCGCCCGCCGAAGTACCCGGCCGCAGCCCCTACAAAAAAACCCAGACATCCGGTCAGCAGCGCTCCGATCAATCCAATCGAAAGCGAAATGCGGCCTCCATACAGCATGCGGGAGAACAAATCACGCCCGCGGCTATCGCTTCCAAGCAAATAAAGCCGTGCTGGGGCCCCCACCCGCACCATTCGCTCCCCGCCAAATTTCAAATAAAACTTTCGGGTGGTGTCTTTCGTGTAGATCCTGCGGAAGTTTTCATCGAAAGTCATCATCGTTGCGAAGATATAGGGTTTGGGAAATCCTGCCGTCAGGTCCCAATGAATGGATGTCGGCGGATGAAACGGGTGGCGGCGGTTGTCCTCGGCAGCCGGATAAGGCGCAGCAAAATCCGCGAAAACACTGAGAAAAACCAGCAAAACCAAAAACACCAGGGAAAAAATCACGCTGAACGAAAAACGTTTCATGGTTTTTCTCCGGAAAATCTGATTCTCGGATCAGCTGCGGCCAAAAGAACATCTGAAATCAAATTACCGAGAATGAGCAAAAACGCAAGACACAGCATATTACCAAGCACCAAAAACTGATCCTGAGACCTTACGGCCTGGAGCATAAGAGACCCAAGTCCGGGCCATCCCGTAAAAATTTCCACCATAGCCGCACCGCTGAAAAGCACCGGCAGCTCCATTCCAAAAAGGCTGATCAAGGGATTAATTGCGTTCCTGCCCACATGCCGGAAAATAATTCGGGACTCCGGAACTCTGAGCGAGCGGAGAAAGAAAACAAAATCACGGTTTACAACCTCAAGCGTTTGAGCGCGCATCAGACGGAACAAATAGGCGAAGGAAGAAACAGAAAGAACAAAAACAGGAATGAGCATATGAGCGAGGATATCAACCGCACGCTCATACCATGGAAGAGTCTCAGCATACGGCGAAGACACTCCGCCCAGAGGGATCTTGCCCCAGCAGGCCGCTCCCCACAAAAGCAGAAGGCACAGAATAAAATTAGGCACCGAGAGCCCGAAATAAGCAACACCTCTGCCCAGTCGGTCTACAAAACCGCCTGATTTGAGACCTGCCCACAACCCCAAAGGCACGGCGCAAAACCAGGCAGCTAAAAACGACGTCACGGTCAACAGAAGCGTATTACCAAGTCTAGAAGCAAGGATTCCCGCGACAGGCTGCTGATAACTGAAGGAATACCCCAGGTCAAGCCGTGCGATATTCTTCAGCCAATGCAGGTACTGGATAAAAACAGGGTCTTCCAGATGATACATGGCCTCATAGCGCTGAATCGTTTCAGGCGAAATCTGGGGGTTCAGACGAAGACTGTCAAAATAATTGCCCGGAACAAGGTGCATTAGGAAAAAGGTTATGAACGGCAAAAAGAATAGAACGGGCAGCACTCCCAAAAGACGCCTGATCATGAAGGATCCCAAAGAAGTCATCGGTCCGCCGTATCGATCTCTTCAAGGTTGTGAAAAAGGCCGCCCAGCACCGAAGGCCTGATATGCAGCAAACGATCACTGACTGCAGCGAGCGTCTCGGGAAGAATCGTATAAATAAGCGGGAGATCACGGCCCGCGATCTGCTGCCATTCATCATAGAGTACTTTGCGCTGGGCGCGGTCAAGGAGCCCCGAAGCAGAAGCGAAAATCTCATCGATTCTTTTTTGGCCCTCGCCGGCCTGCTGGGGATCTTTAGGTTCCCAGAAGTGCAGACTTCCCTGCGTCTTCCAGACGTTCGCTCCAAAATGGGGATCCGAAGCGCCTGTAAAGCCAATCAATACAGCATCCCAATCACCGGTTCCAAGAAGTTTCGAAACCAGCGCGTTAAATTCCAGCACAAGAAGATGCACTTTCATTCCGGCGCGGGCCAGATCTTCGCGCACCATCTGGGTGATTTCAACACGCTCTGAATTTTCGGCATTTGTCATCAGCACAAACTCAAGGTCTTTGCCCTGAGCATCCTCCAAAACACCGTCGCTGTTACGATCATCAAAGCCCTCTTCCTGCAGAATCTGGCGGGCTCTAACAGGATCAAAATCCCTGCAAGAAACCTCCGTGTAGTAATAAGGAATAGACGGGCTGAGAGGTGAACATTGAAAAACACCCAAACGATTTAAAACAATCTCAACCAGACTTTGTCGGTCTAGAGCATGCGCCGCCGCTTCGCGAAAACGGCGGCTCTTAAACCATCTCCGTTTACTTTCGTCTGAGGTGCCCTGATTGAATACTAGAAAATTGGATCCAAGTCCCGGACCGCTTTTCAAAATCGAAAAGTTCCTGGAGGTTTCAAGGGGTTTCAGCACGGGATAATCACGGCCGCTCATCATATAGACATCTAGAGTCCCCTCCATAAACTTCAGAAGCTTGACCTCCGGGCTTGGAATAATAAGAAGAAGCACTTGTTCCAGTTTGGGAAGCGGGCGGCCGTTTTCATCCGTTTTCCAATAATAAGGATTTTTTTCCAACTCGATTCTCTGTCCCGCGACATACTTCCGGATTTTAAAGGGTCCTGTCCCCGCGATACGATCCGGCCTTTCACCAAGCCCCCAGGCTTTGGCAAATGTGCCGTTGGAAAAAGACTGCGACAGAAGATGTTCTGGAAGAATCGGCTGCCCCAAAGCGAGCAAGAAAGGCGCGAAAGGTTCCGGAAGCTTAAACTCCACCGTCCAGTCGTCCAGCCGCTTCACTTTGACAGTTTTTCCATTCACGGTAAAAATATCCCGCGCCGGAATAATCAATGAAGGGTCCGCCATGACTTCAAAAGTGAAAATAACGTCATCCGCGTTAAAAGGCTGTCCGTCAGACCATCGAACATCGCGACGGAGATGGAAAACCCACTGAAGTCCATCCGCAGAGATCTCCCACTTCTCAGCCAATCGGCCCTGAATTTCTCCGCTCAAAGGATCCAGGTCCGTCAGGCCTTCGAAAAGGAATCGCCCCACCTCACTGGAAGTGCTTTCCTGCGAAACAAGAATATTGAAAGTTTTAGGGTCGCCGGAAAGACTCATGACCAGGCTTTTGGGAGGAGGCCCGGAGAAAACAACGCGGGGCAGCGAAACAAAAAAAACGAGACTCCAAAATGAAATAAAGAGAGAGAGACGAAGAAAGCGGCCGGACCCGTAATTATTCAAGACAGCGGAACCCAAACGGTTTTTAATTGCGTGTAGAAATCGAAAGTTCCAGAACCGCCTTCGCGGCCAAAGCCGGACATTTTATAACCGCCAAATGGAAGGGCCGGGTCACAATTCCCATAACAGTTAATCCAGATCGTGCCCGCCTTCAACGCCCGCGCAGCACGATGAGCTTTCTCCAAATCACGAGTCCAGACAGACGCAGCGAGACCATAAAGAGATTGATTTCCTGACCGGACCGCTTCCTCTGGTTCCCGGAAAGTTGACAGTGCAAGGACGGGACCAAAAATTTCTTCGCGGGCAATAGTCATCGAGGGCTTAACCTGATCGAAAATTGTCGGCCCCATAAACCATCCTTCCCGCCCGCAGTCACGACCGTCAAGCCTCAGTCGAGCGCCTTCTCTTTCTCCGGCTTCCACATAACTGCACACCCGGCTGAACTGTTCAGCGGAAATGATGGCGCCCATCCGAGTCTTTTCATCAAGAGGATCCCCCGGCTGCCATTGTTCGGCAGCCTTCAAAAGTTTTGCCATAAAAACATCCTGTACTTTTTCCTCAACAAGAACCCGTGAACCTGCGCAGCAAACTTCCCCCTGATTGTAAAAAATACCTTCGCAGGCAAAAGCTGCGGCTTTATCGAGATCCGCATCAGCAAAAACAATCAGGGGCGATTTTCCGCCAAGCTCAAAAGACAGGCGTTTTAAAGTCCCGGAAGCGTTCTTCATGATGACCTGCCCCGTCCGGTATTCCCCCGTAAACGAGATTCCGTCAACATCCGGATGAGAAACAAGCGCGGCACCGGCTTCTTCTCCATACCCGGATACAACATTAAAGACGCCGGCAGGAAGTCCGGCTTCAACGAACAAATCAGCCAGATAAAAAGCCGTCAGTGGAGTTTGTTCGGCGGGTTTGAGAACAACTGTGTTCCCCGCAGCCAAAGCGGGAGCCGATTTTTGGACCGCCATCAGCAAGGGAAAATTCCATGGGGTGATTAATCCTAAAACACCGAGGGGTTCACGAAGGGTGTAGGTAAGATACGAGGGATCAATCGGGAGCGTTTGCCCTTGTAATTTGTCCGCCCAGCCGGCGAAGTACCGTAAGGTTTGAATCGCTGCGGGAATATCACCGTCACGGCTGTCTTTGATCGGTTTACCGGTATCCCAGGTTTCCAAAAGCGCCAGCTTGGCCGCGTGAAGCTCCATCAAATCTGCGGCACGAAAAAGAATCCGGGCACGATCATGAGCTTTCAGCGAAGGCCACGGGCCTGCCTCAAAAGCCTGCCGGGCAGCGTCAACAGCAAGTGACACATCCTCAGCTCCGCCGCGCGAAACAGTTGCGATGCGGGAGCGTGTCGCAGGATTAAAAACGTCAAATGTCAAAGCCGACGCAGCGGGCCGCGCGATTCCCGCGATGCGAAGCCGTGTATCCGGAATAACAGGAACAGTATTTTTATTTACCGCGATGCTCATGAAAGGCTCTCAATTTTTTTTTAGTTTAATACGAATTCGCGCGAATAAACAACCGTTTTGGAACGGAAAAAATGTTTCAAACGAAAACACTTTTCAAAAAATCTTTACGCTCAAATTAAAAAAAATTACGTTTTGTGATTTTTTTTGTTGAAAAAAACTTAAAAATCTATTACAAGAAGCCGTTGAATTAGTTACGGAGATTCGCTTCGCGGATGTCCGTGACTGACTAACCAAAGAAAAGGAGCCTCTAATGGCGACAAAAAAGAAAGCTGTTAAGAAGGTTGCTAAGAAGAAAGCAACCAAGAAGAGAAAGTAAACTTTTCTCTTGAAGAAAAAAGGCCTGACATTTGTCAGGCCTTTTTTTTTGCCCAAAATTATATTCCTTCCCAGCTAGACTTTAACTTCCATCGGACTTGCGTTCACCGCGGGAAGTCCTTCCTGAAAGCTCTTCCAAACAATTCCGTCATAGAGGTAATTGGCAAGTGACAGAAACCCCATGGCCTGGCTCTGCGTTAAATAGTTCCGGGCTGTTTCTCCAGTCTTCCAGTTTACGGAGTCCAGAAAACCATACGGCTTCTTGCCTGCAGATGCGGAGGGTCTTGCGCCAAGCGCTTCAAGCCTCTTCAGGTTCGTATACACTTCCCGCGGGAAATACGGCAGGGCAAGGATCGACGCGTACGGAGCAACAATGTCGTCGCGAAGCTCTCCGTAGGCAAGATAACGGCCCTGCGGCGTCAGGCAGGAAGACCATCCCCAGACCGGTGCTTGTATTTTCTCTGCGTGCTTAATCTGCGCGAAAGCATAACTGCGCTGAGAGGCTCCCATCTCAGAGTTCCGTTCGTCCAGGAAAAGACCTGTCAGGTAAGGAACATAGAGTCCCCCATCCTCGAGACCTGAAACAAAAAACTTCTCTCCTTCCAGTTCCTGGACAGGACGAACCAGCTTCGTCCAATGATCTCGCGGCACATACCCCGCGACAATCATGTAATAACTCAACAGGCGGATCTCTGAAGCGAAATGTTTGTAATACCAATGTCCCCAGGATTGAAAAACAGAGAAGTCATTTTTTTCGGTGTTGTAACCGCCTTTGAGCCAGCCGTTTTTGGGCTCATACAGGCTTGCGAAGTCCATTTTCTTAAGCATGTCCTGAATACGGGGAGCAATCGTTGTAAAAACAATATCTGGAAACGTCGATTGCGCGACCAGAAGTCCGCCGATCAAGACAGAAATATGGGGGCCATAAGTGAACTCTTCTCCGTAAGTCGGGTTTAAAGTCCTGACAATCACCCATGGGCGCGGAAACCCTCTCCATTTTTCTATTTTCTCAAGACTATCTAAAACTTTGGAAACTCTTTGTTCCGCGTCTTCTGCTGAAACAAGTCCGGTCCGGTACGCTACCGAAACAGCGGCAAGATAAAAACCCAGGTTTGTCATCGATGTCGGAGGCTGCCGGGAGCTCGCGTCATAAGGAAGTCCTGTTGAAGGCTCAACGAAATCGGCAAAATAATTCCAGGTGTCTTTATAAAGAGCCGCTAACTCGCCTTTTTCTTCTTCCGTCAGCGGGGCAGTTTGTGAAGTTTCCGCCGCCGGCAGCGAGTGAGAAAAAGAAAGCGACAACAGCAAAAATATGTTCATGGCGGTGCGAAAACGTGCCCACAAGAACTTTCCGGTCATTTTTTTCTCCTCGTTTTTCTGCGTTTTTGAGTAAGCTTATGTTTGTATTCTTTGATGACCAGATGCTTAACCAGATAGGCCATCACAAAGTAAATCATCCACACAAACAGAAAACCGCGCCCAAAACTCAGCGCATAGGGCCTGATTTCTTTTAACTGTCTTGTCCCAAGAAGGTAATAGTGCGGTAACGCCCCCTCCCGGGAACTCTTTTGCATGCTCAGAACCTGCGCATCTTTAGTTAAAAGAGATTCGAATTTTTTCTCATCCCGGCCGTAAACTTCGGTTTCAAAAACCTTACCTGTTTGCGTGTCTATAAAGGAATAAAGAGTCCGGTCAATCTCAGCGGGATCGAGAGAAAAAGCGGCGGCACCGCCAATCAAAAGAGAGAGCAATAAAGTAAACCAAACCAAGCGCCTGTCTTTCACTGGACTCCTCTAGTAATGCTGCGCCGAAGAAACTTTCCCCTCAAAGTCGTACTCTTTACTGAGAATTTTTTTATCGGCTTTATACTCCTCGATTATGACAAGCTCCCCGGTTTCCTCATCGTACCGCTTGGTCTGTCCCTCCCGGAGCCCAGCCCTGTAATAGCTTTCCGCCTGTAGTTTTCCGTTGGGATAAAACCACTTACTGGTGCCTTCCATCTTCCCATTTTTGTACAGAAGGACGGATTTTAATTTTTTGTTCACGTAATACTGCCGGGTAGTTCCGTGAGTTTTGCCATTTTGATACTGAATCTCCGCTTCCAGAGCGCCCGTGTCATAGTAGGCTTTACCCACACCCTGTTTGCGTCCATGACTGTAATCCGTTTCTTCCTTCACTTTTCCATTCGGGTAAAAGACAGTTGTTTTTCCATGCGGCTGGCCTTTATAAAAGTTGGCCTCCACCATCACCTTCCCGTTCTTATGGTATTTGCGGTGAACCCCGTCCTTTTTCCCGCATCCAGCAGCGCAAAAAAGAACAATCCCCGCAAGAAGAAATACGCCGAGGCTCCTCATAAAGAGAATTCCTTCAGTGGAAAGCTCGCAATCAGGTTCCATTGCTCAGGAGCACCCTGTGTTCTGACAACGTCCAGGCGGTCAAACAAAGCAGTGTAAGGCAGAGGAATATCAGACATCAGAGAACGTGCCTTGAGCTCAGGAAGGTCTGATCCATAAACCAAACTCAGGTGCGGAGTAAAAGGGCGTTCTGTCAGGAGGGAGAAAAAGGATTCTGCTGATTTCCGGGCTCGTGACAAAAAATCAGCGGAACAGGCTTTTAAAAAAAGAGCCCGGAAATAATCCGGAGTCATCTCAAGCGTATTGAAAGCGATTTGTCCAGGGCAGGTTTGGTCAGCAATCTGACGGCTATAAGTCAACACTTCCGACTCCTGATATCTCAGACTTCCGGCCAGAGTAAGGTGCGGGTTAATAAAAGTTGTTCCGAAAGCAGAAGCGAGAATACGCATTCTTTTGAGACAGAAAATCCCAAGCCGGAGGTGCAGGTACAAGCCAAAGTGAAAAAACAGGCGCTTCGATCAAAACTCTAACGGTCCTACTTGGGTGCCGGAGTACAAACTTCGGGAGTTTTGCAGGCACCAGCGCCGCATGCGGGCGCGGGATCCGCTTTTTTCGCTTTGTAGTCCGTCTGATAAAATCCGCTGCCCTTAAAAATCACTCCGGTCCCGCCTCCCATGATGCGTTCCAGTTTTTTCCCGCATTCCGGACATTTCTTCAAGGTCTCGGATGACATGGATTGAAAATACTCGAAAGCATGCCCGCAAGACTGACAGCGATAGTCATAAGTCGGCATAAAAGAATCCCCTCTTTAAAGATGTGAAGGTTCATTATAGAGGGCCGACTCCTCTGGAACAAGAGGTGAGGCATCAAAACCGGTATTATTTTGCTTTGACCCCGTATTTATTGGCGAGATCCTGACGCTGCATTTCATGAGCCTTATTCAATTCCACCTTAAGTTCTTCCACTTCAGTTTCATCCATACCATGCATTTTGGCAAAAAGCGGGTTCGTCTTGCTCTTATACTCCTCTTTTTGTCTCTGCACGAGCCCCTGAAGCTCTTCTTCGTACTTCGCCAGATCGGTTTGTTCCTTAGGCATTGACTCCTCCTTGAAGGTTTGCACGTTTACAGAATTAACAAAAAGTATACCCAACATCTCTCATCTAATCAAAATGGCTAGCAAATTTCTCCCTCAGAAGCACTTTCTCTAAATCCTTAAATTGACAAAAGATAGAGTGATGCTATAATTTTTGGCCAATGGAATTAACCCTTCAGGAAATTGCTCATCAGATTCAAGGCACCGTGATCGGCGACTCCGGGATCCGCATTTCAGGGATCACTAACAGTGAGAACCCGGTTTCCGGATATATCACCTTCGCGCAGACCCCTATTTTGGTCAAACGCCTTGAAGATTCCGAAATTGCCTGCTTGATTGTTTCTCCTAAAATTCAAGCCTCAAGGAAGCCGCTTATCCAGGTCGCCGATCCCAAACGGGCTTGGGCCAAGCTCCTTCGTGAGTTTTATCCCGCGCCGTCTTTTTCGCCCTCAATCTCAAGCCTGGCCTACGTTTCGCCTTCGGCTCGAATTGGCAAAGGTGTAACACTTGAGGCTTTCGCGTATGTTTCGGATCGGGCTGTCGTGGGTGATAATACGGTCCTCAGAGCGCATGCCTTCGTGGGTGAAGATGCAAAAATCGGTTCAAACACTCTGCTTCACTCCGGCGTTAAAATCTATGACCAGTCAATCATTGGAAACAATGTCGTCATTCACGCCAATTCAGTCATCGGTGCAGATGGTTTTGGCTACGTTTCGACCCCTGCCGGGCAGGAAAAAGTACCTCAGGTCGGCTATGTCGTGATTGAAGATCATGTCGAAATTGGTGCCTGCACGACCATCGACAGGGCCACCATCGGCTGCACCCGTATTTCAGAAGGTGCCAAGATCGATAATCTTGTTCAAATTGGCCATAACGTAAGTATCGGAAGCCACACCGTCATTTCAGCCCAGACAGGGATCTCTGGAAGTTCTAAAGTAGGTTCCCACGTTACAATGGGCGGAAAAGTGGGACTTGGAGATCATGTTGAGATCGGTGATTGGACCATGGTAGGAGCCGGATCCGGCTTTCCCAGCGGGAAAAAAGTCCCGCCAAAGCAGATTGTTTTCGGAGAGCCCGCAAGACCTTACGCGGAAGCTCGCAAGCAGATCGCCGCGCAGCTGCGTTCAGCTGAAATGTATGAAGAGATTAAGCTTTTGAGGAAACGGCTCGAAGAATTAGAAAGCCGTGGAAGACAACCTGCCCAGGCCTGATCAGGCCGATTTTTTTCCGATAAAGCTAAGAAATTCCATCCTCGCCCTTTCGGACTCACGGAAAGTTCCAAGCATGGAGCTTGTCACGGTAAAGGAATTCGTTTTTTCAACGCCTCTCATAGCCATACAGAGATGAAGGGCTTCAATCACAACGGCAACCCCTCTTGGGTTAAGCGCTTTCATCAGGCAATCCGCGACCTGGCTTGTTAAGCGTTCCTGGACCTGAAGTCGTTTGGCAAAAACTTCCACAACACGCGGAATTTTGCTCAGGCCGATAATTTTTCCATTGGGGATATAGGCAACATGAGCCCGGCCATAAAAAGGCAGCAAATGATGTTCGCAAAGAGAAAAAACATTAATGTCCCGGACAACAACCATCTCGTCATAAGCTTCGTTAAAAATCGCTCCGTTTAAAACCTCATCAATGTCCTGTGAATACCCTTGAGTCAAATAAGTCATGGAATGAGCGACTCTTAACGGAGTCTTCATCAGGCCTTCACGGGCCGGGTTTTCTCCAAGTAAGGATAAAAGCTCGTGAACATGATGCTGAATTTTCTGAATGTTCTGCGAACGCCCGTCTTGCGGAGACATCGTGAAATCATCATCCCGGTTCATCATCGCGGCTCCGCAGCTTTCAACAAACTCTCGGTCAGTTGTTCCGCAGCCGCTCGAAACGCCCGGCTTGCCGCAGCCTCAGGATCGGATTTAAAAACAGGTAACCCCGCATCGCCGCCCACTCGAATCTTCACATCCAGCGGGATTTCACCGAGAAAAGATGTTTCAAACTGCGTCGCAGTTTCTTTACCGCCGCCTGTACCAAAAACTTCGCCGGTCATATTTTCAATGATTCCAAGAATGGGAACTTCCGTTTTCTGAAACATCAGAATCCCTTTTCGAACATCCATAAGGGCCACTTCCTGGGGAGTCGTCACGATCAAGGCTCCGCTCAGGGAAACCGTTTGAACCAGCGAGAGCTGTACATCTCCGGTTCCCGGAGGGAGATCCACAAGAAGATAATCAAGTTCTCCCCACTCCACTTTCTGTACAAACTGAGTCACGGCGCTGTGAAGCATGGGCCCCCGCCAAACCATCGGCTGATCGGGCGGCACAAGAAGCGCCATAGAAATCATTTTTAAACCCAAGGCTTCAACAGGGATGATTTTCCCTTCAGCATTTACCTGAGGACGAGTCCCTGAGGAAACGCCCAGCATGAGCGGAATATTCGGTCCATAGATGTCGCCATCCATAATCCCAACTTTGTACCCCTGAGCCGCAATGGCCAGAGCAAGATTGACTGTGACCGTAGACTTTCCGACACCGCCCTTACCGCTGGCAACAGCAATGACATTCCGGATTCCCGGGATCGGCATTTTGGGCTGAAAAGCGCTGCCTCGTTTCTCAGGCGTTGTAAACTGAAGTGTCGCGTCAAGCACCCCAGAAACCGACTTAAGCTTCTGCAAAATAACCGCTTTCATTGCGTCCTGCGCCGCCTGTCCACCGCCCTGTGACTCAAGCTGAACAAATACATTTCCGCCGTCTGACTGGATGTCCTTCACCATTCCCAAAGCCACAATGTCTCTTTTCAAGGCAGGGTCTTGTACCTGGCGAAGCGCCGTTAGAACTTTATCTTTTAGATCAGGATCTATGCTCACGTCACAATCCTTCCTTCGGTCTGGGGAACACCGCCATTTTCGAATGAGCGGAAATACTGCAGAGTTTCGCGGACGATCGCCGCGACAGCAAGAACATCCTCTTCCGTTACAAACCGGCCGAAGCTGAAACGCAGTGAAGCGTTCGCTTCCTCGTCCGTCAATCCCATAGCTTTTAAAACGTGGGAGGGTTCGGGCGAGCCGCTCAAACAGGCCGAGCCGCTCGAAGCGCAAACACCGCGCTGATCAAGCGCCATCATAAAGGCCTCGCCATCAATGCCGGAAAAGCGCAGGTTGCTGGTCGTGGGGATGCGCCTGTTAATATCCCCGTTGATCGTCACTCCACGGTTTTGGTCACACACAGTATTTTCAAAAAGCTGTCTCAACTTACGGAGCCGTGCAATTTCCTGATCAAGGTCTCTCAACGCAAGACTGCTGGCGGCCCCAAGACCGATAATACCCGCAACGTTCTCCGTGCCGGCACGGCGGCCGCGCTCTTGCCCGCCGCCTATCATGAAAGATTGATAGGGAACTCCTGATTTGACATAAAGAGCGCCAACGCCTTTGGGCCCGTAAAGCTTATGCGCGGATACGGACAAAAAATCTACCGTGCTATTTTTAACATTAAGCTTATGTTTGCCAACAGCCTGAACAGCATCCACATGAAAAAAAGCACCCGCGGCTTTGACGAGAGCACCGATTTCATCTACAGGGAACAAAACGCCAGTTTCATTGTTTGCCATCATTAGAGACACAATGGCTGTTTCATCATTAAGAGCCCGCTTCAGTTCGTCCATAAGCAGGAATCCCTGCGCGCTGACCCCGATCTCAAAAACCTCATACCCTTTTTTCGCAAGATGACGGAAAAGTTTTCGGATGCTGGAATGTTCCACAGAACTCGTAATAATTCTCTTGCGGTCAGGATAAGCGGCAAGCGCTGAAAAAACAGCAGTGCTATTGCTCTCGGAGCCGCAGCTCGTAAAGATGATCTCTTTGTCGTCAGAGGCTCCCAAAAGGGCTGCAAGCTGCGTGCGGGCTTCCCGTATAGCCTTGGCGGGGCCCCTGCCCAAGTGATGAAGGCTTGAGGGGTTACCAAAACACCCCTTTAAATAAGGCTCCATAGCATGAAAAACCTCTTCGGCTATGGGCGTCGTCGCGTTGTAATCACAGTAGTAACTTTTACTCATAAAGTGAAAAATCCCGCTGAAGTTATGAATTGGCCGCGATTTGCGTAAAAATGGGGAAAAAGCGAATGGAAATTATGCGCCGTAAGGGATGGAAAGTCAAGCTGCTGTGTCTGCCACACAAAAAGCTACGAAAGGCTATTTTCCTGAAGGGTTTTCTGAAAAGACTCCAATCCGGCAGCAGAAAGATGCGGGTTGAGCTCCCGATGCTTGGATAAATGCGGATTGAGCTCAAGGCTTCTCATGTAGTTCCTTAAGGCCTGCGTTTGGTAACGGTTAACACGTACAGGGTCTGTTTCGGCCAAAGACTGCTCCCAATAGAAAGCAAACATCACAATATTGCCTAAGTAAAAATCGGGTAAACGCTCCTGCATCATGACAAAAGTGTGGTCCCCGCGCTTGGTGTCACCGGCATGATAAAGAATCTCAGCTTTTTTCCGGTATAAGCTCACGTTAAGAGGATCTCTTTCAATGGCGTCATCTAGCGCGCCAAGCGACTTTTCCAGATCCCCCCCGCCGGGATTCTCCAGATATTGGGCGAAATAAAGCGGCGCGAGCATTCGAGGATAATAGGGGTTGAGAAAATCAAGTTTTCGGGCAAGCTCAAGAGTGCTCACATCCTTTGCTTTGGAAAGAAGAACTGCAGCTCCAATTTTACCGGCCGAAAGCAAACTTAATGGAAGAAGCATGATCAACATCAAGACAGCTAAAAAACGGGCTCTCCCCGCGTGTGGAGGCTTGGAAACCGCCAACCGCTTATCTCGCGTCTCTTCCCCCTCCAAATGCCGTAAACCGCCAATTATCCCCATGGCTATTGCCGCCTCCCAAAGCAGGACGTTGACATAGAGAGTGGGATCGACCATAGCATGCAGAATAAAGGCGGTCAGCGATGCAAGAACAGCCGCGCACAGATAAGTAACAAAACTGCTTTGCGACTTTCTAATCAAACGGATTCCAGTCAAAAACACGCTGGCAATCAGCGCCGCAGTCAATAGAACGCCTGGAAGACCGGCTTCTACCCAAAACCACAGCAAGTCGTTGTAAGAACGCTGCGGAAAGGCCGTAAATGGCGCCGAATGGAACAAAACCCAGGCCATCGGCAGGTTGCCTAACCCAACGCCGACCCAGCCTTTCTCCTGCACCAGCTGCCAACTGGCACCAATGGTAAGAGAGCGTAAACCTCTTATTTGGGATTCATCAAAAAGAGTCTGTTTGATGGTCATCATTTCCCGGACAATATCCTTAACGCCAAGCGTGCAGAGAAAAACAACCGCGGCAACACCTGCAAAAACAACAATTTTCCACGCGCCGCTTCGGCGCTTTTGAGCCATCCAGAAAAGCACCGAAAAAAAAGCGATCGAAGGCAAAAAAGCCATAATACCCGCTCGCGACTTCGTAAACAAAATACCCGCCAGGAGAACACAGACAAATAAAAGATTTAAGAAAATTTCAGAATAAGCGCGGGACGGATCGGGAAAATTAAGCTTCCGGCGGTGATTATAAAAAATGAAAGCGAGAGAAAAGAAAAAAGGCGGAATCAAGAGATCAATGAAGTTATTCGGCTGAAAGCTGACGGGCCCAAGCGGACCTAAATGTTCAAGCAGAATGAACGGGGGCTGAATCTTCTCAACAGGAACACCTGAAGTATAAAAAATATAAATGAAGTAAACGGCCGCAGCGCTACCTGAAAAAATGAAAAACTTCAGGAACTGGATTAATGAATCTCTTTCTGAAAAAGCCTCTTCAGCAGCAAGCGCATAAACAGCAGCGGCAGCAAAAATGCCGAAAAAATCCAGCCAGCCTGTCCACCAGGGATCGATCCCAAAAAAAGGCATTCCCGCATGCAGCGCCGCCTGCTGAATCCAAAACCACAAAAGAAGAACTGCAAACCCATTTAAAAAAAGACTGCCTGTACCCCTTGGGGGTGAGAACATCCGCAAAAGACACAGGATTAAAAAAACGGGGAACGTCAGAAAATGCAGCACAGTTAAAAGTGCGGGATGAGGGCTCGACAATGTAAGAAAAAAAACACCGGCGCCGAGATAGAGGTGGCCCTTCAGGATCTCTCTTAACAGGCGAATCATTTCTTGTCCTCAGGCTTTCCATCCTCATCACGCCGGTAATACCGCGTATAGGTGTGATAGTAATGCTTGGAATAGCCGCCCAAACGTTCTTTTTCCATATCAACCTGATTAAGTATGACTCCGATGATTTTGATCCCCGACTTATCAAGCTGGGACTGAATTCTTTTAATGAGGTCTGAGGGTGTCTTTGCAGCAGCGACCACCAGAATCACGTGCCCGACGAGATTTCCGACCACAAAGGTATCTCCCAGACCCGTTAAAGGCGGCGAATCAATAATGATACGGTCAAAACGCTTCCTGGCTTCCTCAAGAAATAATTTCATGCGCTCGGAACCCAAAATTTCGGCAGGGTTGGGAGAAACAGGCCCGCTCGGCACAATGGTGAGATTCTCTACATAAGAAGGTTTAAGGATACTTTCGATATCTACACTGCTGGTCAGAAAGTTCGACAATCCAGTACTGTTGTCAATTTTAAACTGCTTATGTACAACGGGACGCCGCAAATCACAGTCGACAAGCAGCGTCTTGTTGCCATCCAGAGCGAGAGAGGCCGCAATATTGTGGTTGATGAAGGACTTACCCTCGTGAGGCAGGCAGCTCGTCAAAATCAGGTTTTTCAGTGTTTCAGGCGGTGCAGAAAAGTTAATCGCGACACGCAAATAACGAAAGGACTCTGTAATTTCAGAGTTTCGATCGTGGTAAACGACTAGCGTTTGATCATCGTAATTGGGCTTTTTGTCTTTAACCAAAGCAACAGGTCCCAGAAACGGAAGCACAACTCCCTTACGCTCCAAATCTTCCATAGAGTGGATCGTGTCGTCGAAGTAATCGAGAAGAAAGAGAATCAGAAGACTGATAAATAATTCTCCCAGAGCTACAATGCCGATAATTTTAAGCCTGTTGGGACCTATCGGCGCATCAGGCGGCGAGGCCTCTTCAATCACGCGCCCATGACTGGTTTGCATCGTTCCCTGCATACGTGATTTGAGACCGTCAACAATTCTCTTCTTTTCGGCCTCCACGCTTTCATCAAGAAACTTCAGGGTAGAGCGGGCCTTCACAATTTTGGGATGTTTTTCCCGATATTGTTTTAAAAGCAGCTTCAGCTCGGATTCAAGCGCATTTTTTCTTTCTTTAAGACTGCGGATTGTCGGATCAGTTTGAATTGTCGGGAGACTCTCGATAAGCTCCTCTCTTGTAATCTGGCGGACATTTCCGAATGGGTCTTCAATCGTTACCACGTCGGAGTTTTCAGCGCCCTTTTGAGGCAACCAGGCCAGCAATTCCTTAGAGTAATAAAGGGAATCCTCGAAGTTTTTTCGAATGTAGGATTTCGCGACTGCGTTGGCAATATTAGCGGCAAGCTTAGGATCATCCGCCGTAACTCGAATGTTAAACAAACGGCTCTGTTTGATCTGCGCAACTGTGAGCATTCCCCGCACCTTGTCCACGATGTGATCTTCATCTTCGCTTTCAAAGTAATTGGTCAATTTCAAATCTGAAACAACCTGGCGCAGGACCGTCGGGCCCGTCATGATTTCAAGCTGTGTCTTGTAGTAATCTTCCGACCAGCTTTGAGCCGACATGTCCGAATGCGGAGATTCGTCCATAGTGGGATTGGGGGGGCGCTCTATAATCACCTGCGAAGCTGCCGCAAACTGATCCGGTATTTTGGCCGTGTAAATAGAGCTAAGCGTCACCGCAATGACAAAAAAAGTGAGGATAATGTAAAAGTTTTTTTTGAGAAGAAATAAATAATACTTATAGTCAAACGGTTTATCGAGATCTTCGATTCCGTAACCGCCGTAAACTCCGGTTGACCTGCTATATGAACTCATGCTTCTCCGAGGCTATGTTAAAAAAGGCTTTCGCTGACGTGCACCACGTCATCGGCTTTAATCTCCACATCTGAAGACCGTCCGCTGATAATCTCTTCGGCATTCACATGCAAAACATCGCCCGTTTTTTTGCGCATGACTTTGATTTTCTTGATATTCGCCACTTCGGAAAACCCGCCCGCAGAAGAAACAGCCTGCAGCAATGTGATTTTAAGAGATCCAGGCGGAAAGCTGTAGGTCCCAGGTTTTGTCACCTGTCCCAGCACAACATAGGTTCCTGCCTGGTATTTTAAAACCTCAATCACAACCTGGGGGTCAACAATATAATCAACTTCAAGCAATTCACCTATGGCTCTCTCGGACTCCTGGACATTTTTTCCCGCAACCTGAATTTTTCCGACCAGAGGAAGGGTAATGCTGCCCTCTGAGCTTACTTCAACTTCTCCGCCCTTGATGTACTCATCCTCAGGGTAAACTTTGACATTTAAACGGTCTCCGGCCTGAAGAAGATAAGAAGAATCCACCGAGGCCTTGGCTTCCTTTCCGGAAGAAGAGGAGGGCTGCTGGGCAAAACCACCCGGCATTTGCAACAGAAAGACCCATAGTCCCAAAGAAATACAATACAGAAATGTTTTTTGTTTAAGCTGCCTCATAATTCATCTCCTAAAACACCAAATTGACGCCGGATGTCAATGAGTGCGCGCGATAAGTATCAGCCTTCTCGTTTCCTGTTCTAAACGCATAGGTGTAACGGACCCTGAGCTGCATCCAACGCTTCAGCATATAATTCGCTGTAAACGAAACAGGAAATGAAAATTGCCTGCCCTCAGTGCTCTCATCGCCTCCCTCTGCCGTTTCGTTTCGGAAATGAGAGATACCCATATTGACGATCGTCGTGAGCTTCCTATTCAGCCGGCTATTCACCGAAATGGTCAAACTGTCATTGGTAAAATGACTATCGCCCTTGGTCGTGGCGTTTTCATCTCCACCTTCAACGCCGTCAGAACTCGTGTTCTGGACTGAACGGATCGCCTGAAAGATGATTTGGGACTTCGGTGTAAACTGCCAGATATAACCCGTACCCAGTTTTAAAGTATTGATTTCGGGCGTCTCAAGAGACTTCGGGGTTTGATGACTGAAAGAAAAGTCAAAACTGAGTGAAGACTTGCGCGTAACCTGGCCAAAATACCCGCCATGAACTTCATAAGTATTCGAGTTTCCGACTTTAGTCCGGATACTGCTGGGCCCCACAATGAACCCCAGAGAGACACGGCTTTTAGGTGTCAAGTTCCAGAAAGCGCTGGGCGCAACGCTTGCCTCCCATTGAGAATCCTGATCAAATGGCTCTGTGGTATAAAGGCGCTTCACGGTATTGAGCTCTGTGTTAATGGAAAGCTTGCGTGAAAAAGCGTAATTAAAAATAGTGTTTTGATGGGAATCCCAACGCACTTTTTTCTCATTGAGCTCCACGGTTCTCTGACTTTGCCGGGCAATGCGTGACTGCACCGAATGTGTTATCTTCTTGAAATATTTGCGCCGATAGCGGATTCTCTCTTCAGCCAGAAAGAAATCACTCTCAGGAAATTGAAGATTCCATTGCTTGCCGAGACGCGCTTCTAAACGCAAATCCGTTTTACGGCCCCCCGCATCAAACTCCACAAATCCATTAGTGTCAAAAATATGATCGCTTTTCTCTTCTCTCGGGCGGGCACGCTGTATGTTGGAATCAAAAGTGTGCTGTCCATCCAGACCAAATTTGAAGCGGTCACGCGGAGGGATTTTCAAAATTTCTCTTTTGAGTTTTTCGACATCCTGAACCACTGCTAAGTCCGTTTCCACGGCAGGGCCGTCTTCTTCACCATCCTTGAGGGGAGTTTGAGCGTAAGTGTCATTGCCCGCTAAAAAAGCATTCGCTTGTTCCATTTGGCGCCGCTGCTCCTCGCCAAGAAGATCCTGATGAAACTCTTCAAGCTGCCCGGCTTTGAAAGGGTCGTATTCTTCTGCCTGGCCGACAACAGCTTCTGCTGTTCGAGAGCTCTCTGACAAGATCAGCAAAAAGGAAAGCAGCATCCGCAGTCCTGTCTTCGAAGAAAATGGCTCAAGCCTCACTAATCCCCCAAAGCTATTTGTTGCGGCCCTTGACCTGTTTTTACGTAGTTCAGATTGATCTGCGCATCCTTGAAATCAGGCGTGGTCTGAAGCGCTTCTTTGAAGCATTTTTCAGCAGCAGCCTTTTCCCCCGTCCACCAGAGGGCGTAACCTTTATTGTTCAGAACTTTTGATTTCATGATGTTCCTATAATCCTTGAAAGTGACTTCCAGCTCTTCCAGGAGCACAAGTCCTTCTTCATACTTCTTCTGGGTAAGATAGACGCCCGCAAGATTAAACTTGGCCGGAATGTACTCGGAATCCATTTCAAGGGCTCTTTTGTAAAGTTCAATCGATTCATCGAATTGACTCTTATAGGCCCGTACATAACCTAGAACAGAGGTTGTGTATTGATCCGGCTTTACTGTATACCCCTGAACGGCTTCAACCTCTGCCAGATAAAGGTCCGTTAAAAGCACATAAACTGACGCCAACCCCGAATGAGTCCAGCCGTCATTGGGTTCCTGCTTCATTTTTTTTTTGAACAAGTCCAGCGATTCGTAAACCCGGCCTTTTTTCAGCTGGGAAAACGCCAGATCTCGGAGATCCATCGCGGCAGCTTCCTGCAAAGCCGATTTTAAATCCGTCAGCTCAGCATACTCCGGCAAACTCCCGGAAAGTCGATTAAGACTCTCTTGGGCTTTCTCGCGATCTCCAAGATCAAAGTAATAGATGACAGCCTGCTCTGAGTCTGCCAATGCTGACCAGGCCTCCTGGGAGGCTTTCTGAGATGTCGCATCCGGACTACTCTTAATGCCCTCGGATATTTTTTGATAATGCACCAGTGAGCGCTCAGAGTCATTCTGCTGATAATAAATATCGGCTAATTGAGCCTCTACCCCAAGCCCCATATCTTTTTCCAGGCCCTTTTCCTCTGAGAGCTCTAAAAGAACTTTGGCGCCCTGGTCATACTGAGTTTGAAGCTTATAGATCCATCCGAGGTAGAACTTGGCCTTGACCCTTATACTGTGGTCCTGCGCCTGCTGCAGCTCCCGCAAGAGCTCTTGAGCACGATCGATGGAGTAAGAGTACAGATAATCTAAAGCGAGCTTTAGCCTCAAGGCGTCCGCCTCTTTGCCTTCCGGACGGGAAAGGAGCAAGTTCTCGAGTTCTTTGATCTGGTCTTCCCGCTTTTTGTACCCGTCAATTTTCTTCAGAAGAGCTGTCGCTATCTGATATTCCTCAACCCCGGAACTGCCGACAACAAGACCTCTCAGCAAACGTTCCGCTTCATGATACTTCTTTTGTTTCATGAGAATATGCGCCAGTGAGATCGTCACAAAGGAATGATCCGGATGTTCCGGGTAAAACTCCAGGAATTTACGATAGAGATCCGCAGCTTCCGTCAGCTGCCATTTTTTCTCCTTTTCTTCTGCCTGTGACAGCAGCAAGTAGCTTGAAACGTCCAAAGGAGCCTCTGTTTCAGAAGACATTTGCTGACGCACATAATGAAAGAACTTCAAAATCTGGTAGAACATATTTCGCAGGTAACGGTATCCGTCATCTAGCAACCTTAAAACCTGCTGCCGTTCAGGAGACTTGGAATCGGCAGTTTGCTGCAGATAGAGTTTTGCCCTTTGATTACCTGCGCGGTCGGAAGTCTCATCAAACGATCGGGCTGCGAGTTCGAGCATCGCCAGATTTTTAACCTCTGAGGAATCTTCAGAAACCTCTTCCAACGCCAAATCTTTTAATAAATTCCTGTATACATTCGTGCCTACGCGCGATGAAGAGTCAGGTTTTTTATCTGTCGCGGAAAGAGCGAATTCCAGGCTTTCCAGTGAATAATCAACAAGGAAGTGGGAGTAAAGACTGAAGCCCACAACAACCATGGCAATCAAAGCACCTGTCAAACAGAGAAGTCGAAAAAGCTTGGACACAATCGGGCTCCCTGGCAACAATAATATTGAATGTTTTTGCAATCAGTGTTGTTTAAATGATAACTTATGATAAAAGATGCGTCAAATGTTTGCATGGGTCTTTATAAATCAAGTTTTTCCTTAATTAGACGTAAAAAACCTTAAAGGCGGCTGTCCAGTGCTAGGAGCTGGAAAAGGCGCCGGTCTATTGCTTGCCTTGCGCCGATTCCCTGATAGGAATAAAAGAGATGGCCGCGCTCAGGGCTGAAAACCTCTTTTTCGGCATTTGCCGGATCTGGCTCCTTTTTTAAGCATCTTTTAACTCTGGACTTCGCCGTGAGCCGAAAAAAAATTAAAACCACACTTTTCACCCGAATTATGCTCGGGTTAACGTTGCCTCTTCTTTTTCTTACCGTCGTCTTTACAGCGATCCAGCTGCGCAATGAAATGCGCACTATTCAGGACTCTTACCAGATCCGAAGCCGGTTTGCTTTTGAGTCTGTTCACCGGACACTTGATGTCACGATGAAAGATCCCGACATTTCAGGAAATCTCGATACCGTCACCATGCTCATGCAGCAGCTTGAAATAGCCCATGATGGTATTACGGTTTGTCTCTACAGCCTTATCGACAGGAATCTCACTCCTGAGACCTGTACTCCCTGGAACAGTTTTGATGTTAAAGCTACGGAATCAAGTCTTTATCAAAAGCAGCAGGGCAAGCCTTACATGGTCAAAGTCCAAAAAACTCAACGCAAACTGGTGGCATTCATCCCTCTCAGCGATCCGGAAGGATCATCCGCCTGGATCGTGCGGGTAGAATTTCCTCTTGGGAATGTCAGAGAAGCCCTCATCAATTCGAGATGGACACTTCTCACCATGATTATCATGATTATTTTTACGGGTTTCGCTATTGGATACCGTCTTTCAAAATCAATCGTCAAGCCCATCATATCGCTCAATGATGCCACTCAGGAGATCTTAAAAGGAAATTTAGGCAAGCATGTGAGAATTGAAACCGGAGATGAGATTGAAACTCTGGCGCTTACTTTTAACCACATGAGTGACTCGCTCAAGGAAATGAAACAGAAAGCTCAGGACTCCAATCCCCTTACAGGCCTCCCCGGAAATCAGGGTATTTTTCAAGCACTCAAAAAGAAAATCCACGAGCGTCAAAAATTTGTTCTTTTCCACACCGATCTGGACCGCTTTAAAGTTTTTAATGATCACTTTGGGCTGGCAAAAGGCGATGAAGCCATCAAGCAAACAGCCGATCTTCTCCGCAAGGCGGTTAAAGAGAAAGGGGGCGAAGATGACTTCATTGGTCATCAGGGCGGCGATGATTTTGTGCTGATCACAAGGCCCTCAAGAGCCGAGGAGATGGCCTCTTTCATCACAAAAACGTTTGATGACACGATTGTTAAATCACTTTATCCAAAAGAAGACGTCGAACGGGGATATACTCTGCAGATGGATCGCCGACGGTTGGCGGAAACCGGAGAAGAAGTACTCGCTCAATTTCCATTACTGGCCATATCCCTGGCAGGAGTTTCAAACGCGAAGAAAGACTTTGCGGACTACTTTGACTGCATGAGCGCGGCAGTCAGCGTCAAAAAAGAAGTGAAGAAAATCATTCAAAGCTCTTACATGGTTAAAGAGTAAGACTCAAGCACTGCAACCCGTCACCTGAGCAGCACTGCCGCTTGCGCGAACTTCAGCAGCAGCCGTTAAAGCGTTTTCCGAAAGACTGATCACCTGCCCTGTTGTGCAGCTTACCTCTCCAAACGCTGTTGAGTAGTTTCCTCCGGTAATTTTGCGTTCGCTTACAACTTCATATTCCTGCTCCAGAACATTGTTGAGATAAACCCTAGCCATGGTGCATGTCGCGGAGCATTCGGGGGGAGAAGCAATTCCCCGACCCTGCACATACCTGACCACGCGCGTATCGCTCAAAATCTCAACTTCTTCGTTCAAATTCACTTCATTCAGAAGGGTTTTCGTGTCCTTCACTTTGACGACCTTGACCTCAACCTCTTCATTAATGATGTCTCGAGTGTCCGTATCTTCATTGAGAGTGTCTGAATTTAACTCATCCTGTTCCCGAATATTCTCGGAAAGACATTTATTGCTGCATCCGTCACCAGAACTTGAGTTTCCGTCGTCACACTGTTCACCAGGGTCCTGGGAACCGTCTCCGCAGACGCCTTCAGACTGGCAGGTCGCGGAACAGCCGTCACCGTCCATGACGTTCCCGTCATCACAGGTCTCACCGGGTCCGCTTTTGCCATCCCCGCAGCTCATAAGATCCTCAAGCTGACAGAGGTCAGAACAGCCATCTTCCCCTTCCCGGTTACCATCATCACATTGTTCCCCGGGGTCATAAACCCCATCACCACAGACAGCAAAAACATAACTGAGCGAACGGCCGCCATATTCGCGTTCGGCAAACTGGGGGTCATTGTAAAAGGATGGGAGGATCGGCGGCACAAAGGGCATTGTCGGGGCTGAGATAATCATCGGATTAGGAGCTTGCACACCAGACTCGGCGAGCGCCTTCGCCGGGACAGGATGAGCCTCATCCTCCGCCCCGACAGATACCGGATAGGCAGAAAGTACGAGCCCCGCAAGAATCAAGTGCAGGATCCTTTTCAGCATAGACCTAGACCTCGAGTGGAAAAGAGACTTATTCTATTAAACAGTAGCGGGAAAGCCCCGGAGAGTCAAAAAATCTGAGGAAATAGACTTATTAAAAAATGTAAATATCATCCCGCTTCCGCAAAGAAATTAAAGGGACGATCGAGGACCTCATCGGACGTCAATTCAAAGGTTACGACCGTAGGCGCTTTGAGGAAGGCTGCGGGACCGATATCAAGCGACTCTTCCTTCCAGCTTTTCTCATTAAAAACACGGATACGCTTTAAGGGGTGAGTACCAAGCCATACACGTATATAAACAGCCGCTTTAGGGGGTGAGGTGAATCCGGCATCTTCAAAGCCGTAGCGCAGCTTCATACTTGAAACCGCATGAACTTCCGGGAACCGTATCCTGTAGATTCCTTCGGGGGAAGGTTTCAAGGATATTCCGTCCTTGGTGTCTCCACCTGCGGTAACCTGCTGACGCACCGCAATTCCATCGCCTGGCGCTTCCTTAGGGAAAACAAAAATGTCATTGCTCCACTCACCATCAACAACACCTGACGCGTCCGATATCCAATAAGCTTCGGCTTCTGAAAGATGCTCGGCAAAGAGGTAAGCGCTCTGCTGAGGTTTCTTTATCTTCGAAACGCTTTTCTTTTTCTTTTTTACTTTGGTGTCCGCCGGTTCTGCAGTTTCAGAAAAGTCCTCCTCCGTCTCGTCAACAACAGGAGCGTCCGGGAAAAGCTCTTTAATAATCTTTTCTTTCTTTTTCGAATCCAAAACCGTTTTGGAGGATGACTCCAGTTCAAGGGTCGCGACGGGAGCCGCTTCACTGGAAGGACTCTCGATCAAACCGGAAACATCCGGTATCTTTTCGAAAGTTTTTTTCTCAGAAACATCAGGGAGCAGCTCTTCAACAACCTTGGGAGCGGCTACTTCGTTCGGCACGGACGGCGAATCCCTCTTTTCAGAAAAACCAGCAACGGAGCCGGTTTCTGATAATTTGTCAACGCCTGGATCAATCTGGGCGGGCTCCATAACCTCTTCCCCCTGAACTCGGGCAGTCTCCATCACTTTGTATGGCTTCTTTACCTGAAAGGTTTCAGTCGGGGGAGTCTTCGCCGACTGCAGGGGCTGAGACTGGTCAGTAAGAACCTTCTTCTCACGCTGAAGAGTAACATTGCCGGAGCGGTCGACGGCCTTACTAACCGGGGAAAGCGGTGAAAAGTTATCATCCCGCACTGAGGAGTTGCCCTCATCCGCCGTTTCTCCAGAAAAAGACACCCATTGTTTTTCTTGAGCAGAAGCAGCCGGATTTCCTGTAAACAGTGAAAGAACGCAAAGAATGACAACGCTCACTCCCCTTATTCCCATACCGCTTCTTCCTTTCTGTGCATAAAAACGCAGCAGAACAGCGCCAAGGATCAAAAGCGCTGCCCAACCTAAAAGACCGTCATAGTTCTGTCCTCCGCCAAAAACCCATAAAGGTGCACGATCTTCATGGCGAATAAGTACGCCATCCATCTTCAGAAAAAAAACACAGCCCGCGTGAAGTCCAATACAGGGATAAAGAGATCCTGTCCGCATAAAAAGCAGAGTCAGAATCACACCGAATATGAAAAGCCCGATGGCCCCAGGTAAAATCATCTGCCAATCCATTAAATTCTGAAATGGGGCCGCAAGCAATTTCATACTGTCCTTAAAATCAGGGTCCGGACCAATAAACATTTTCTTTCCGCCTGTGAAATGAATCAGCGAGTAGAAAACGTTGGTTACCAAAATGCAGGGCAGCACGGGCCAGGCCATTTTCTTCTGAAGCATTGAAAAAATAAACCCCCTGAAAAAGACTTCTTCAATGATCCCAATGACCAGAGCAGACAGTAAACTCATCCCGAGCCGCTGCGCCCAGGCTTCCGGAGAGTTAAGAGAAAACTCCAGGCTGACAATCCCAAAACCCATTTTGAGAAAAGAAATCGAAATAAGCGTAAGAAAACCCGCCGCAAAAGCACTGATAAAGCCGGCCCAGCCAAAGCCTTTCCATCTCAGAGACTCTGAAGGAAAAGACAGCTGGCGGCTCCAGACAGCCCACACGGCCAGAGCGATTGTAAAAATCATAATGAGGCGATTGAAGATTCTTTCAAACTTAAAAGGAAGGATATCAAATAAAACAGGCGCAAGGAACACACTCAGTGTGAGAACCCCCAACATCAAAAAAATCCATTTAAAAAATGATTTCACGAACAACCTCAGTTATAAAAATCACAGCTTCAGTTCAAGCGTCAGTTCAATTTCGACCGCGGCATTCATGGGCAGCGATGCCATACCAACAGCAGAGCGGGCATGCTTGCCTTTTTCGCCAAAAACGGACAGAAAAAGATTAGACGCCCCGTTCAAAACATCCGGAATCGCATAGAAATCAGGCGCCGTTTGAATGTAACCGACCAGCCGAATACAGCGTTCGACGCGGTCAAAACCCACATGATTTTTCAGAACACTCAAGACATTCAAAGCAGCGATCTCAGCAGCTTTCTTTCCTTCTTCCGCGCTCATCAACTGGCCGACTTTTCCGGCCCAGATCTTACCGGAGGCGTCCTTTGAGATTTGGCCGCTCAGATAAGCCATCTGCCCTGAAATGATCACGGGAACGTAGGCACCTACAGGCTGCGGAGCAGGAGGAAGCTCAAAACCTAATTCACGGAGCCTGTCTTCGACGCTGGATGCACTCATGACGTCCTATTTCTTCGCTACAATCAGAGTTGCCGCGCCGAAAGTGAGGCGATGAACCTGAATCGTTTGAAAGCCCCGCTGACGAAGCAATCCGACAGTCGTCCCGGGTTCCTGAAAATGCTGAATGGATTCTGACAAGAACTGGTAAGCCTCCGGATTGCCGGAAAAAAACTTGCCGACAAAAGGAAGATAGTAACGGATATAAGGGTAATAGAAAATCCGAAAAAAACCCTGGGGCCGGGTCAGACAAAGAAAAGCCGCCTTCCCGTGAGGAGTCAGAACTCTGTACACTTCATCAAAAAAAAGTTTGAGGTTTTTTACGCTGCGCAGAGTAAAGCTTGAGATCACAAGATCAAACGAGCTTTCAGGAAAAGGCAGCTGGTGGAAATCAGCACTCACAAACCGGACATTTGCCGGCAGATCCTGACGGGACCTTTCCAGCATTTGGGACGAGAAATCAACGCCCACGGCCCTGCGAAAGTTTTTTCCGCTCAAGAAAGTTTTAAGAAATCGCCCCGTACCCACGCCAAGATCAAGGACCGACTGCTCGTAGCCGTCAAGGACGAGCTTCTTTGACTTGGCTCGCCAATAATGATCAAGCCTGAAGCTTAAAAGAGAGTTGAGAAAATCATAACGGAATGCGATCTGATCAAAAAAAGTGCGTATCGTCCCTTTATCAGGCGATGCAAGTTTCGTGGCTGAAGTCATGAATAATCTCGTAGTTAGTATTGCGTTGAACGGGCTTATACCCCGCCTCGCGAATCAAACGGATTAAGTCTTCCGGACGCGTATGCACCTGAATTCCTGTCGGCTCAAGAACCTTGTCTTCAATTAAGGTTCCGCCCATATCATCACAGCCAAAGGCTAATGCGATCTGGCCCAACTTCAATCCCTCAGTAAGCCAGCCGCTTTGAATGTGCTCAATGTTATCCAGCATAAGCCTTGAGATGGCAACAGTTCTAAGATAATCCTCGCCCCCCGCCGGCTTAAAATGACTCATTCTTGGGGTACCATCAGGAGAAAGTGTCCAAGGTATAAAGGCCCTGAAGCCGCCTGTCTCATCCTGAGCATCGCGAATCACAAGCAAGTGCTGAATGCGCTCTTCTATCGTCTCCAAATGACCAAAAACCATGGTTGCCGTGGATTTAAGGCCTGAACGGTGCGCCGTTTTCATGACCTCAATCCAGCGTTCGCTCGTTGCTTTTTTGGGACTGATAAGCTTCCGCACGCGTTCGACAAGAATCTCGGCTCCGCCGCCAGGAAGAGAGTTCAATCCCGCTTCTTTGAAAAGACGGAAGACTTCTTCCAGAGGCAGTCTAAACTTTTTTGAAATCATATCAAACTCAACCACAGAAAACGAATGGACATGAACCGTCGGAAACTTCTGACGGATGGCCCGGATTAGATCCAGGTAGTACTCAAGCGGAAGCGCCGGATTAACTCCGCCCTGAATCAAAACCTGGGTTCCCCCTAAATCAACAAGCTCCTGAACCTTCTGGAAGATGACCTCATTGGAAAGAACATAAGCTTCCGGATCACCAGGCTTTCTGTAAAAAGCGCAGAAATCACAATCCACGACACAGGCATTGGTATAGCTGATATTGCGATCGACAATAAAGGTCACGCGTCCTTCAGGATTCGCGCGTCGGACAAGCGTTTGCGCGGCTTTTCCTAACTGCAAAAGATCGCAGGAATACAGCTTAACCCCCTCTTCAAAGCTCAAACGTCCGCCGTCCAGACGCTTAGCCAGAATGCGATCATGATCAAGGCTCACGAAGTCCTCTTTGACGGTTTAAAAAAATCCAGTTTCCGGGCTTTCGGTGAAAGCCCGAGGCGATTCGCAAGTCTGTAAAAAAGCTCCAGGCCTTCAAGGGTTCCTTCATCGAGATAATAATTCAGATTAAAGAAATACCCGTAAACCTTTGAAAACTTGGCATCCATAAATGAAATTTTCATGGAATCTTTTAAAAGGCCTTCGATATCCGTCAAATTGCGCGTACGATTCTCACAAACCTCGCGCCAGAAAGACGAAACTTCATCAGCATGCGCGGCAGCATAATCTTTTCGCACAGCCCACAGTGAGAAACAAAACGGTTTATCGGTCCAGTTCCACCACAATTCGCTTAAATCATACTTGTAGACAAACTCTTCGGACTCAAAAAAAAGCGCCTCATCACCTATAACCAGAGCAGCTTTTGAGCTCTTCATCATTTCCGCAGGAGCTGCGCTGGATGAAACAAAGTCATTTTTAAATTTGTACTTGAAGCGCAGAAGGATTCTCAACAATGCCGCTGAACTCAGGCTCTGACGGGACAAAACAACTTTTTCCCCATCCAGATTTTCGATTTTCTCCTTGGAAAGAAGCAGCACGCTTCCGGAAAAATCCCGTGAACCGATCGCGAGGTCAGGAAGAATCATGTACTTGTCCTGATGATTCAAATACTCCAGGGAAGAGACCGGCGCGATATCGATTTTCCCAGCGCGCATCGCAAGATTAATCTTGGTCGGATACGCTTCGTAAATTTCATAGCGGGAGGGATCCCAGGAAGCATTTTCAAACAGACGGTGATAAAACGGAAGGCAATTGATGTAAGAAATTTTCCCCACACGGGCAGCCGCTTTGAGATGCGTGCTCATGATTCCATCGCCCTCTCAAGACTTCCCGTCCAGCGAGGATAGAGCGCGTGCGGAATTTCGAGTTGATCCAGAACTTTTCCCACGAGAAAGTCCACCATTTCAGACACGGTACTGGCACCCGAATAAAAGGCTGGCATTGCCGGCACAATCCTGACTCCGAGCCTTGCCAGCTTCAGCATGTTTTCAAGATGGATCGCGCTGAGGGGCGTTTCCCGGGGCACAACAACCAGTTTGCGGCCCTCTTTTATCACACAGTCCGCGGCGCGATGAATCAAATTTTGACTGAGACCGGAAGCGAGCGCTCCGAGCGTTCCCATGCTGCAGGGAATAACAATCATTCCGGCAACAGGATAAGAGCCGCTGGCGACAGGAGCCGTAAAATCCTTGGGAGAAAAAGCGGTAAGACGGCCCGGTGAGTGAACTCCAAAAACTTCCTGAAGACAATCCGAACGGACCAGGCTTTTGAGGGAGATATGCAGCTCTTCTTTGATCACAAGACGCGCCGCATCAGAAATGATAAGGTGCACATCCCGGCCGCCGTCCAAAAGAGACTGGACAAGGCGCACGCTGTAAGCAATCCCGCTAGCTCCAGTGATTCCAACAACAACGGGTGTCACGATAAAGCCCCCTGGACAAAGAGATCAAGAAGCACCGCAAAAAAAAGAGTCATGCTGATAACAGCATTCATCGTGAAAAAAGCTTCCTGGATTTTTCTTAAACCGCTTTTATGAATAATCCAGTGTTCCCGCAGCAGAAAAATCCCGCAAAAACCCAAACCGATCCAGTAGGTCAGCTCCAGACCTGCAGACCATCCGGCGCCGAGCCAGCAAGCAAATGCAATCACGTGAAGGGTGCGTGAACAAACAAGACTCTTTGATTCCCCAAAACGGGCCGGAAATGAATGAAGCCCCGACTCGCGGTCAAAATCTTGATCCTGTAAGGCATAGATGATGTCAAAACCTGCCACCCACACGGATACTCCGATCATGAAAAGACCGGGAATCCATGAAAAAATGCCCTCGCTTGCGATCCAGGCACCATAGGGCGCAATGCCGAGTATGATACCCAAAACACCATGTGAAAACCACGTAAATCTTTTCGTTACCGGATATAACCACGCAAGCAGAAAAGGGATAGGCGAAAGCTTCAGACACAGGGGCCCCAGTGCCGCACATGTGATAAAAAAAATAGCCGCAAAAAAAGCGGTAAGCCACCCGACAGCCCTGAGGCTTAATTTCCCTGCCGGAATCGCTCTTCCCCGGGTTCTGGGGTTAGCCGCATCAATCTTCCAGTCCAAGATGCGGTTGGCACCCATAGCCATAGTGCGAAAACTCACCATGGCCGCTGTAACAAGCAGGAAAAGCTCCGCAGACGGCCAGCCTTTTCCGCCAAGGAATAGTCCCAAGTAAGCAAAAGGAAGCGCAAAGATCGAGTGTTCGAACTTGATCATTTCCAGAAAAATTCGGAATTTATTTAAAGGGCCGCTCACCGATAACTCTCCCGAGATGATGAAATACGCGCTTTCCTGACAGCCCAGGCTGCAGCACGAAAAGGAATAGAAAAAGCGCCGAGGCGATACCCGCGCAAACACTTCTTCAATCGAACCAGCTCGTCCACCTCAAAGTGCTGGCTGTTTTTCATGAGAAGCATGACCTCATGCTCCAGGTCACGTTCCAGCGGAATTGACAGAAAACCCAAAAGGAAGAAACTGCCCCATATCCAAAACGCAATTTCGCCCACCAGCCCTCCCCCGGCCCAGAAAAGAAAGGCTGGAATCCAGGTCGCCAGTCCCCAACGGTAAAGCCAGACCGGCGCTCCCTCAGGGAAATCTCCCGTAACCCATAGAGGCTTTGAATTGGTGAAGTAAACGGCAGCTCGGGCCGCACGGGCAATGCTGGAAAGAGATTTGCCCTGGTAAATTTCTTTAGGCAGGTAGAAATCTTTAAGAGTCGTGTTAGCGGCAGAGGTTTCAAGTATTTCAACAGCAACACTTGAGCTGCCAGACACGTCTAAAATAGAACGGGCCATTTCGCAGCCGGTCACCTGACAGCGGTTATCAATTTTGCTGTAGGCTTTCTGCTGACGGATTTGAATCAGCCAGGCAAGCAGAGATAGAAAGAATACAAGAAACAAGGACGCCTCCGGCCGGGCATTATAGGGGAACTACTCCGAGGATTCAAGCTGCGCCAGAGCGCGCCGCATATCATCCGGAAGATCTGTTTCGAAGTTCATCCTCTCTCGCGTCACAGGATGAGTGAAGCCAAGCATCTTCGCGTGCAGGGCCTGCCTTTTGATATGCTGGGAAGTGCCTCCATAGAGAGCATCCCCGAGAATAGGATGTCCGAGAAATGACATATGAACCCGGATCTGGTGCGTACGGCCGGTTTTGGGGCGAACTTCAAGAAGCGTCGCATTGCGGTACCGACGGTTCACTCGAAAGAAAGTAACAGCATCTTTTCCGCCGGTCGGACGGATAATAATCTTTCTCCTGTTCAAAAACGCGCGGCCGACAGCCTCCTCACAAACACCTTCTTCATGCTCAATTACGCCTCGCACCACCGCGTGATAAACCCGTTCAATGGTATGGTCTTTGAATTGCTGCGCAAGAAAACGGTGAGAACGGTCATTCTTGGCCACGACCATCACACCTGAAGTATCCTTATCGAGCCTGTGAACAATACCAGGGCGCATCACATCATCGGACTTCGACAATCCTCCGGTATGGAATAACAGAGCATTGACGAGGGTGTGTTCATAATTGCCGTGAGCCGGATGCACCACCATGCCTGCTGGTTTGTTTACCACGATCAAAGATTCATCCTCATGAAGGATTTCCAGAGGGATATTTTCGGCGCGGGCCTCATATCCGGCAATCGGTGTCCAGGAAACCTCAATCTTGTCGCCTGATTTTACCTTGTAGTGAGGCGTGACCTCACGATTTGAAACCTTAATGCGGCTTTCTTCGATGAGTTTTTTGACCTGAGAACGGGACAGTTTGTCAGACAGGGCTTCCGCCAAAAAAACATCGATACGAAGACCTTCCTTCCCGTCAGCAACGATAACTTCTTCGTAATTCACAACGCCTGCTTCCTGGCGGATTTTCGCCAAATGAATACTGCGGCAGCAAGCGACAGCGCAAGAATAAGAATGCTGAGCCACTGATTATGCGTTAAATAAAAAAGAACGGGATTTGACCGGCGAACACTTTCTACAACAAAACGAATCAGAGCATAACCCGCAAAATACGCACAGGAGACAAAGCCTGCGGGATAGGTCTTCTTCTTCGCCTTCTGCAGCACAAGGAAAAGACCCAAATCCAGCACCGCTTCATAGAGCTGAGCTGGATGCCTGGATACACTTTCTCCAGGAAAGCGGACAGCCCAGACAAACCGGCAAACATCCCCAAGACAGCAGCCATTCAAAAAACAGCCGACTCGCCCGAACGTATGGCAAAGCGCCACATAAGGCACAAGAAAATCCAGAGTTTTCAAAGGCGGAAGCTGGCGGAGTTTAAAAAAAAGAAAAAGACCGGCAAGTGACGCTATGAGTCCACCGTAAAAAATGAGCCCGCCTTCCCAGAAAGCGAAAATCAGCAGCGGATTCATCCGGTAGTCAGCCCAGTTTTCCATCACATAGAGAAGCCGGGCTCCTGCAAATCCCGAAAGCACAGTAAAAAAAACAAGGTCAAAGATCTGATCCTTCGTCGGAAAACGGGTTTTGTCCGCCTCCCGCCCCATCAGAAAAATCGAGACAAGCACGCCTGCCGCAACCATGAGTCCGAAGGAGTACACTTGAATGGATCCCCATTGGAATATGACAGGCCACATAGAAAGAAAACTCGTGTTTAAGGGTTAGATGAAGGCTGGGATGATTCAGAAGTTTTTTTAAACGGGTCTTTAAACCCCAACGCCAGCCATAAATAGCAAACAACGCCGAGAGTAATGGAAGTATCTGCTAGATTAAAAACCGGGAAAACACGGAAGTCCAGAAAATCAATCACCGCATGGACGCGGACGCGGTCAATCCAGTTCCCTATAGCTCCGCCAAAAATCAGCACCATGGAAAGCTTTGCCAGAATGCCTTGAGATGACATGGCACGGTAGACCAGCGCCAAAACCACCAGACTTGCCGTGATCAAAAACAAAAGGAAAAAACCATGCTCGTGAAAAAGCCCGAAGGCAATGCCTGTATTGTAAACAAGGGTAAAATGGAAAACATCCTGGATTACAGGTATTGACTGGCCTTCAGCAAGCCAGCGAAGCATAAGAATCTTGGTGAGCTGATCGAGGAATACAACCAGGAGTACGTGGATAAAGAAGCGAATTACTCGGGCCTTTTCTGTTTTTCTTCGAGTTCCTGACACTGGATGCAAAAGGGCGCGTAAGGCATCGCAACCAAACGTTTGGAAGGAATGGCTTTCTTACACAAATCGCAGACGCCGTAAGAGCCATCCTTGATTTTTCTCAGAGCCGCGTCAATAAGATTAAGGCTTCTTTGCTCATTAGAAGCAAGGCCAAGATTAAACTCACGGTCAAAATTATCCGTCGCCATATCGGCCATATGATAGCTGTAACCCGAGAGATCGCCGGACGCGTCTCTTTGACTGCGATTCAGGGCATCCCCCTCAATGTGCTCCAGGTCACCCGCAATCTGCTCGCGGAAAGTCTCAAGAAGCTTCTGATATTTGCTGAAATCTTTCACTTCTGCTGATTTCGCTGCTGCTTTTTTCTCAGGCTTTGCCGCTTTTTTTTCCGTCTTTTTCTTGGGCACGAGTTTATCCTTCCGTGAGTCGAATCGGGTTCAAAAAGGCGACGGCGATTATACTCATCCGCAATGAAAAGAGCAACCGATTTTCCCTAAAAAAGAAGTCTCGCGCGCACGAGTCTCAGGCTCTGGTGCTTCGCACAAAAAATGAGGCTTTGACGTCTAACTGAACTCCGGGGAGATAGGCTTCAATTTCTCAGCTGGACAGCTTCTCTGAAGGGAGAACCGTATCGCTTTCAGAACAACCTTACGCGGGAGTTTAACGAGGTTAAACCCTGGCAGCGGCATACCTGAGGTTCAATGGGGAGTTTGGGAGGCGCGACAGCTGGGCGATTTCTGGAACTGAAAGAATTTCCTCAGACGTTCCCGGTGAGAAGACCAATCTTCTCCTGAACATCTTTTTCAAGGTACTCAAGGCTGAGGGGCTTCGTGATGTAATTATCCGCCCCAAGGCGCATCGCTTCTTCAATTTTTTCCTGCGTTTCGATAGCTGTTACCATAATCACTTTAACGAGAGGGAACCTCAGCTTTATCTGCCGAAGAACCGACATTCCATCCATGCCCGGCATATGGACATCCAGAAGAACGACCTGCGGATTGACGGCCTGAACAGAGTCAAGAGCCTGGATTCCGGAATTTGCCGTTTGTACTTCAAACTCGCGCTCTTCAAAGAAAGTCTTCAGAAAATCACAAATCTCTTCTTCATCATCTACAACCAGAAGCTTCTTCATAACAACCTCCTGATACCTGAAATCGTTTGTTGCTCAAGTAAGAATGCGTAGACTACCCTTCCGGAAACAAAGTCATAGACACAGCTTCTTCCCGGGGAGCCATGGGCTTGGATGCTTCAGAATATGGAAATCGCACTGTAAACAAACTGCCGCTGCCTTTTTGGCTTTCAACCCGGATGGAGCCTCCGTAACGATGAACAATCTGTTTCGTTACAAAAAGACCAAGCCCCACAGCATCATGCCGGGTCGTAAAAAAAGGATTGAACAGCTTGTCGATATGCTCTTGATCGATTCCGGGCCCGGTATCAGAAATCTGGATCGATATGATTTCATCAGGCGCCTGATAACTCATTTCCACATGAATCCTTCCTTGAGAACCGATCGATTGCACCGCATTCAGGATAAGATTCAGAAAAACTTCGCGCAGCTCATGCACATTGGCATAAAACTGCGGGATCCCGCCGCCTATCGATTTGGTGACCTCGATCCCGTCCAGCGATGTCTGATAGGAAACCAGAGCAATGGTGTCTTCCAGTATCTGCTCAAGCTTGAGCGACTCTTTAGGAGCGCCGGACCCCTGGGAGAACATCAGAAGCTTCCGTGTAATATCGGCCGCCCGCTTTGTTTGCTTCACGATTGTTTTGAGGACTTCCTCGACCTGCTGATCAAGAGCAGAGCGGTCCTTTTTCAAAAGCAGAACCTGAGCTTTTCCTGAAATAATCGTTAGCGGATTATGAATTTCGTGGGCAATCCCTGTCGCCAGCTGCTCAATCGCCTTGATCTTGGTACTTTGGATGAGCTGGGACTGAATATCCTGGAGCTCATCATTGGCAATCTTAAGCTCCTGCACGCTCAACGCATTGTATATACACTTGGCAACGCTGCGAGAAAACTCCCTGAAAAACTGAAAATCAGCTTCGTCAAAAGACGCGTCAGGAACAAAAGAAGAAAATGCAATGAGCCCTGTAAGCTCATCCTTCACGTACAAAGGAATCACCCAGCCCGCGCGAAGAGCGTCAAAATCCTGAGTCAGCTTATTAGCATCCTGCCAGGACAGCATCCGGACCGCTCGTTCACGAACCTGCACATGCGGCCCATTTTTCCGAACAAGAGATACAAGCGCCGACTTATCCGGAATTCTTACTTTACGGTAATCTGAGACATTCCACCCGAAAGCTGAGGCAATTTCAAAATCACTGCGCATACGGCTCGGAACCACAAGAGCAACCGTTTTGAGCTGCAGAACTTCCCCAAAGCTATTCACAATCAGGTTGGCCAGCTCCTGAAGATCCAGCACCAGCGCAAGTTCCTCGGCAAGATTCATAAGCGTCATCTGCCGGAAAGTTTTCTTGCGGTTGAAGTAATTTTTAAAAAGCTGCGTAACCGCTATATCAAGGGGTTTGTAAAGCAGGAGGCAAATCACGGTCATAAGAAGAAGAATGAAAACAGGACGGGAAACCCAGGGAGAAACAAATCTGTGAGCAGAGAGAGCTGAGAGGGTCCAGAGAATCGCCAGACCTGTCAGAAACAAAGCAAGGCCCACGATCATTTGCTTGATGAAGCGTTTTCTTTTCTTTAAATAAAGGCCCATGGTTTCAAAGGGGTTGAACCGACCTTATTGAAAAAGAGAAACTACTTCGAAACAGCCCCGGTCAAGAGGCCGCAGCTGAAAGCGCATCCAGACATTTTTCACAAAGCCCTGGATGTTCGGAATGACTGCCAACAGCTGCTGAATAATTCCAGCATCGCACGCACTTGGAACCGCGTGCCTTGTCAACTTTTACGCCTATTTCAGCCATCTTATCAGAACTTTCAGCGAAAGACACGACTGTTTTCTCCATGCCTGAGTCGGAAGTGCCAGAAACAGAAAACTGGGAGACGATCAGGATACGGGCAAGCTCCTTTTCATACTTCTGAAGCAGTTCCCGGGTTTCACCTTCAGCGTAAATCAACACACTCGCGTCAAGACTTGAACCTATCACCTTGGCTTCGCGCTGTTTCTCGAGGAAGAAAGTAACGGCATTGCGGATCACTCGAATTTTGTCCCATTCGGCCAGAAGAGCAGCATCAAGAACCGACTCCTCTTTTTCAAACAGACTTGCATGGACGGATACGCACCCCTTTTCAAGCGGAAAAACTTTCCAGACCTCATCGCATGTAAACGGAAGCACGGGAGCCGCAATCTTAACCAGGCGGGTGAGAAGATAATAAAGAGCGCTTTGCGCGGAACGGCGGAGAAACGAGTCTCTCCGGGCTGTGTACAAAGTGTCTTTAAGAATATCAAAGTAATACGAGCTGAAGTCCATCGAACAAAGATCATGAATAAGACGGTAAATTTTATGGAACTCAAACTGCTCATACGCCTGGTGAAGCTCCGCAACCCGGCGGCGGGTATGCTGAACAGCCCATTGATCCAACGGATGCAGTTTGTCAAAAGCCAAGGCATCTTTTTCCGGATCAAAATCATAGAGGTTGGCAAGCATGTAGCGGAACGTGTTGCGGATCTTCCGATAGGCATCAGCAAGCTGCTTCAGAATGTCTTTAGACAACCGGACATCAAACTGATAATCACAGGATGACACCCAGAGACGGAGAATATCAACCCCGTACTCTTTGATCACCTCCTGAGGACTCACAACATTGCCTGCGGATTTCGACATCTTCTTCCCTTCTCCATCCACAACAAAACCGTGCGTCAAAACCCCTTTGAAAGGCGCTTTACCTTCCAGAGCTGTACTTGTCGTCAGGGAACTCTGAAACCACCCGCGGTGCTGGTCAGAACCTTCCAGGTAAAGATCCGCAGGCCAGGACAAATGAGGATGACGGCGAAGAACAGCCTGATGACTGACGCCGGAATCAAACCAGACGTCAATAATATCTTCCTCTTTTTTCAGGTTCTGGGCGCCGCAGCAGTCCGGCGCTCTTTCATTAAGAAAAAAATCTTCCTCTTTTAATTCAAACCAGACATCGGCCCCTTTTTCCCTGAAAGCTTTCACAATCTGATCCTTCGTTTCAGAAACAAAAGTCTTGCTGCAGTTTGTGCACCGGACCACAGGAATCGGGACCCCCCAATAACGCTGCCTCGAAAGGCACCAATCGGGCCTTGACTCGACCATTGTCCCAATACGGTTTTTACCCCAATCCGGTGTAAAGCGGATTGAAGACTGGATTTCGCGGCTCATCTTCTTACGAAGCTCTTCATGATCCACTTTCATAAACCACTGTGGAGTCGCTCTGTAAAGAATGGGTTTTTTGCAGCGCCAGCAGTGGGGGTAGGAATGCTCGTGCGGCATTTCAGAGATTAAAAGCTTTTTCTGCTGCAAAAGCTCGATGATCGCGTCATTGGCTTTGAAGACGTGAATGCCTTGAGAAGGCTTATACTGTTCTGTGAAACGTCCCTTTTCATCCACCGGCGAAAGGATTTCCAGCTTATTCTGAAGATAACCTGCAACATAGTCCTCCTCCCCATGCCCGGGGGCGATGTGAACAATGCCGGTTCCCTCTTCCGCGGAAACGAAATCCGCGAGAATCACCTTTCCTTTGCGGTCAATGAAAGGATGCTGATACTCCAGTCCTGCAAGAGTTTTTCCGCCTCCCTGAACGAGATACGTTGCCGCAGGTTCATCAATTTTAAGTTTCTGAAAGAGCGGGGTCAAACGCTCTACCATTAAAATCCAGGCTTCAGGGCCTCTGTCCGCAACGACATATTCGAAACCTTCATTCGGACTCACAGCCGCACCAACGTTCGCTGGGAGCGTCCAGGGCGTCGTCGTCCAGATCAAAAGAAAAACAGGCTTGTCTGCAAAGTTTTCTGGAACAATTTTTTTTGCTTTAAGCGCCCGGACATCGACGGGAAATTTCACAAAAACAGCTTTAGAGACTTTATCGTCATACTCAAGTTCCGCGTCCGCGAGCGCAGTTTCGCAATCAAAACACCACGGAACGGGCTTCAGGCGCTGTTCGATATAACCCTTTTCGAAAATTCTCAAAAATGAGTCGGCGATAGACGCCTGGTAATCGTAATTCATAGTCAAATAAGGGTGTTCCCAATCCCCAAAAACGCCCAGCCGTTTAAATTCTTCGCGCTGAATACCTACGAACTTTTCAGCATACGCCCGGGCCTGTTTTCGGAAAGGAACCCTTTCGACTTCTTCTTTCTTTTTGCCCATATCTTTAAGACACTGATGCTCAATCGGAAGCCCGTGGCAATCCCAGCCGGGAACATAGAGAGCGTCAAACCCGCTCATACTTTTGTACTTTACAATGACATCCTTCAGGATCTTGTTTAGGGCATGCCCGATATGAATGTGCCCGTTGGCGTAGGGCGGACCATCATGCAGCACGTAAGGCGTGCGTCCCTGAGCGCGGCTACGGAGAGTCTTGTAAAGAGCCGCCGCCTCCCAATCCTTAAGCATATCGGGTTCTCTTCGAGCCAGATCAGCTTTCATCGGAAAAGCTGTTTGCGGAAGATTCAAAGTGTCTTTATAGTTCTTTTCCTGATTCATAGAACCCTGTGCGGAACCTGAGTGTTCCTGATTTAAAGTTTACGAAGAACGGCCTCGATCAGCTGATCCAGCCGAGGGCCAGCTTCATTGGCAACACGAATAATTTCCTTGATGTTGACAGGCTCGAGATGATCGGGATCACAGACGTCTGTCACAACACTCAGGGCCAAAGTTTCAATCCCCATATGAACAGCCGCAATCACTTCCGGAATTGAAGACATCCCGACAAGATCCGCCCCCCAGGCCCGCATCATGCGGTATTCAGCCCGAGTTTCCAGATTCGGACCTAAGACACCGATATAAACACCCCTGTGCAGCCGGAGTTGTAACTCACGAGCAGCATCCATAGCAACACCTGCAAGCCGGGAAGAGTACGGCCTGCACATATCCGGAAACCGGGGTCCTACCCGTTCATCATTGGCACCCGTCAGGGGACCGCTGCCCATAAAGTTAATATGATCTTCAATCAAGACCATATCACCCTTGGCATAAACGGGGTTAAGTCCGCCTGCGGCATTTGTCACAACGAGACAAGAAGACCCAAGATGTCCCAACACCCTCACGGGAAAAGCTACCTCCGCAGCGGAGTACCCTTCATACAGATGAAACCGTCCCTGAAGGACAGCAACCGGTTTTCCTGCCAGAGTTCCCAAAATCAGCTTACCGGCATGAGACTCGACAGTCGAAACCGGAAAATTCGGAATTTCCTTATAAGGAATGACCGCATCCGCTTTTACCTTTCCCGCCAAAGCGCCAAGCCCTGTTCCAAGGACAATGCCCGCAGCAGGGTGAAGCTGAGACCTCTGCCGAATAAAGCGTGCAGCTTGATCAAGTTTCATCAGCAAATCAGAGGCCTCTGCGGCAGCAGGTTTCATCGGCATAATAGCTTCTCAGGCCGCGCCCATTTGATACGCCATATTCAGCAGAATCCGGACAAGCACAGTGTTCAGGAATTGAATCGCAACAAATGCAACAAGCGGGGTAAGATCAAGCATCCCGATCTGAAGCGGCAGCTTCCGGAAGGGTGCCAGAATTGGCTCCGTAACCTGCGTAAGAAATTGAACGACACTGTGATAGGGGTCCACGGGAAACCAGGAAATAATAATGCGCGCAAAAATAAGCCAGTAAAGAAGCTGGCAAATGCCATTCACAAGAAACGCCAGACTCTTGAAAAGTTCCCCGATAACGAACATCACAGCCTCCTTTTAGACATCAATTTCTTATGCGCCGCGCAGCTCACGGCCTCGAGCCGCCGCGGCATCATAGGCGGAAGAATAAAGCTCGCGGATTTTACCGTTTTCAAGGACTTTCAAAGCCGCTTCTGTTGTTCCCCCTTTGGAAGTTACCATCTGACGCAGCTCGGCGGAACTCTCTGGCGCTGACTTCGCTGCCAACGCTGCTCCGACAGCCGTCTGAACCGCTGTCAGGCGGGCGGCTGCGGACGAGAATCCCTGCTCCAAAGCCTTTTTCTCGATGGTTTCCATCAAAAGAAAGAAATACGCGGGTCCGCTGCCGGCAAGCGCCGTAAACATATCAAAATGAACTTCGGGAAGCAGAACGGTTTTTCCACAGCCGGAAAAGACGACCTCCGCGGCAGCCAGAGCACTCTTGTCTTTCCCGTCAAGAGCAGTGAGAGATTCACCAACTTTGGCACCCAGATTGGGCATGGCGCGGACAATATCCGCTGCCGCGCCCATCGCCTTTTCAAGCTTGTCCAAAGTCATGCCGGCAAGAATCGAAATCACGATCTTTCCCCGTCTGAGCTCTGCCTTAAATTCCTCGGAAACAACGCCCAGATCCTGCGGCTTAATCGCAAGAAGAATAATATCGGAAACACGAACCAGTTCGGTGTTGGATCCTGCTTTTTGGACATTATACCGGCTCGCAAAAGCTTCCGTTTTATCGGTGAATTTGTCGAAGACAAACACTTGGCGAGCTGAAATCAAAGACTGACGAATGAGACCTTCCAGAATGGAAGTTCCCATATTACCCACCCCAATCAATCCAAGTGTTTTAGTGTCTAATGTCATCGTTTACTGACCTTTTTGAAAGGTTATATTAACACAAACGGCTTTGAAATCGAACTTTTCCCTCACTCCTGCGGCATTGGCCGAGAACCGAAAACACGGCTGCCCACGCGAATCAAAGTCGCCCCTTCTTCAATCGCAATCCGGTAATCAGACGACATGCCCATCGACAGGGTGTCAATCATGTTAGAGGGATAAGAGACTCTTAGCGAGTTGAAAAGTTCCGCAGTACGGCGAAAGCAAAGGCGTATTCTGTTTTCGTCAGGGGTCTCAGGGCCTACGGTCATAAGACCGCGAATGCGCAATCGAGGAAAGCGTGCCATTAATGCCCCCAGAAATGCAGGGGCTTCAGAACAAGCAACTCCGCCCTTCTGAGGTTCATCAGAGCTGTTAACCTGAATAAGACAATCCACCTGGGCTATATTCTTTTTGAGCGCCTGCTTCTCAATTTCCACTGCCAGTTCGATGCGGTCAAGTGACTGAATCAAGGCGGTATAGCCTACGAGATACTTCACCTTGTTCGTCTGAAGGCGGCCGATCATGTGCCATTGAATACCCTGAGGCAGCTCAAGTCTTTTATCCCGAAGCTCCTGCGCATGATTCTCACCAAAATCCCGGGCACCGCAATCATAGGCTTCCTGCATTCGGACACAATCAACAAACTTGGTCACCAGCACTATTTTGACTGGCCGGAACGGCAAGCGACGGGCCGCAAGGCTTAAGACATCCTCGTTAAGCGCTTTTACTTTTTCTTTGATGGAATCCGCCATGCTGACTAAACTCCAGAGGCATCAGGAAGGGAAGATTCCGAGGAACCGGCAGATGGAGAAACTCCGTTCAATCTGGCCGACGCCAGAGAGCGGAACAAGGCAAACACTTCTCCGATTTTGTCACGGGCCACAAGAAACACTTCGGACTCTTCATTTTTCCGCGCATAAAAAGCATCCCTGACGGGAAGCTCTTCGCCCAGATGAAGCACTTCTGAAACATCATTCTCGATGCTTTTCATTTCAAGAACCGTCTCTGGCCCCAGCATTCCAAAGCCCTTTTCGGCAGCATCCGTTTCAGCACCTAAGAAATCTTTTATGTAAAGCCCCCGCATCATATTGACGACGAGATCCGCGTCTCCCGGTGTAATCGGCTTGCCTATAAACTCAATGGGTTCCACCCAGACCCACCCGCTGTCCTGCCGGTTGACCTCGTAGACCTCTGATTCGTTTTGGATTCGAATCGTGGACAACTGCTTCAGCGGCTGATGAAAAATCTTTTTTTCGCGAAAAGAATAGGCGCTTCGCTGAAAGGCTTTCATGAGGTTCGGATCTAAAAGGAAGTACTCAGCTTCGTTTTGCCAACGGGCAAAAACAAAATCTCCGACCGGTGATTTGTCCCCGAAGTAAAGACGCTTTATTTCCTGATGTTTCCGCGTCGCCACCCCGACTTTAAGGGGCGGGTTCTCGAGCCCGTATTCCTTCCAGCCGGATTCTGGTGTCAGCCGCCTGGCCGTTGAACTCAAAGTAAGAGCGGCTGTGAGGCCATCAACCAGAAGTTTATCCGCCGCACCCTGAACAGGTTCACGAAGCAGCCAGCGCCGCTCTTCCTTCACGAAAATGATTTTTTCTTTTTCTGAAACATTTTCAATTTCAAGAGTCGTAATTTCGTCATTATCCTCAAGCTGAAGAAGCCGCGAATTCAAATCGGGCTTGCTGACACTCCCCGGTTTAGGTCCCGAAGAAGGCACAAGATAAACGTAGGCTGAGACAACCACAAGGAAAAGCAGGAAGAATACAACGCTCAAAGAGAATCTCATGAAGACTTCTGGCGGTAAATCAAAAAGGCTGCGCCGGTCAGCAGAAAAAATAACGGGAAGACCCCCAGAACCATCACCAGAAGCCGGGTACGTTGGGCATCTTTGAGGAAAAGCGGCTTGAATTCCGGATGCCTCGGGTTAATCGTAACGGCGCGTTCATCCTTAGTGAGCCAGTGAATCATCGCCAGCGCAAAATCACGGTTGCCGGAAAGATCAAGATAGGCATTCGTCACAAAATCGCTGTCTCCGACAGCGACGAGGCGGCCTAGAGACTTCCCCTGGTGATCTTTCTTTTCAGCAGCCACAGCCAATGCCAAGGGCCCCGAAAGATCTGATTCGGCTTCAAAAGCCGTTTCCCCTTTTTCCAGTGCCGCGAGATTCGTTTCGGCCCAGCTGCCCGATCCGGTAAAAGCAAGAGGGGTTGTTTCGATATCCTCAGGAGTTTCTGTCGAAGGCTGAACGGTACGGGCAACAGGATAAAACGTGGGGAGTTTAAATTGGGCGGTAATCGGGTGCTGAAGAACATATTGACTCACCAGGGGCACCAGAAAATCTCCGCCAACCATACGGCTCATCTTGTCGACAACGACATCAGCTCCAAGTGTAATCCCGAAGCGATTCATGAATTGTCGGAAGGAGTCCCCTGTTCCAGCATCCATAGGATCAATGAGAAAGAAAATGCCTCTGCCCGCTTCAAAAAAGCGGAAAAGCATTTCATATTCATCAGGCTGAAGATCACGGTGCGGTCCCGCCACAGCAACAACAAGACATTCGGGCGGAATTTCGTCTCTTTGGAGAATAATCTCGGAAATCTTGTAATTGTTGAATTCCAGGCTTTGGCGAAGATAACTCAGGCCGTTGCGGTCTTCCATCGAAACGGAAGATTCTTCATGGCCGGTAACAAAGCAGACCTGGAACGTCTTGGGGTTGGAAAGTCTCATCAGCGCGTTGGTAAAACTTTCTTCAGTCGGTCTTATCAGCCTCTCCTGACGGCCTTCGTATTTGATAACGGCCGTGTAAAGATCTTTAACGCCGTATTCTTTAGCAAGCCGGGGAACGCGGTCAGGATCATGAAAATCATACCGGAGCTTCGGGTGCTCCAGCGCCGCTTGTTTCAAAAAAAACTCAAACTCCTTTTTCCCGGGATCCTGTTGAGGATAAAACGCGACAACCTCAACGGGAGAAGCCTTCATGGACTCCAGCATCTTGGCCGTGGGTTCAGACAGTGAAAACATTTTCTCCTTTGTGAAATCCCAGCGTTTATTGTGTCTCATCACAATAACCAGCGTCAGAGAAAAAGTCACAAACAGAATAACCGAAACAAAAACAAGCTGGGTCCGAATAAAGAAATGCTTCATCAGGAATTCCAGTGACGGGTTTCAATAGAACGCATGGTTAAAAAAAGGAAAAAAAAGTGAAATAGAAGAAAGTAAACAACATGGCTCAGATCAAGAATGCCCAGAGTAAAATCTCGGTAGTGCGCAAAAGGAGAAACGGCCTTGAAGAACACAGCCCCGGCTCCGCCGACAGCGCTTCCAACCCATTCCAGCATCCAGACCACCAGCAGTCCCGCAAAGGTGACTACGGCGCTTACTACCTGGTTCTCTGTCAGTGACGACACAAACAGCCCGAGGGAGAGAAACGCGTTTCCTAAAAGCCAGAAGCCAAGGTAAGCGGTCAGAATCGGCCCCCAGTCAAAAACCCCGCCCAGACCATGGATGACCCACAAATAGCCGAGAGTCGGAAGGAAGAGAAGTTCAAAGATCCAGACCAGTCCGAGAAACTTTCCAACAGCGATATCAAAGTCGGATAGCGGGTAAGTATAAAGGAGCTCCAGTGTTTGAAGCTTGCGCTCTTCGGCCAAAGACCGCATCGTAATAATCGGAACAAGAAAAAGAAGCACAGCGCTCATGTTCAAAAAAAGTCCACTGAACACATACCGAGTCAGCCCCAGCCCTTCAATGGTCTGGTAACCCTCTTTCAGGGATTCCATAGAAATACGCGCGTAACTAAGAACGGATAAAGAAAAGAAAATGCCGGAGACAAGATAGAAGAAAAAAAAGACAAAAACCCCCGACCAGGAGTTTAGAAAGGTTCTTGTTTCTTTTGAGGCGACGATAAAAACGTTCCTCACAGGACCTCCCGAGGGCCGTCATCCTCATTGACGACAAGCTTCATAAAAATGTCTTCCAGACTTAAATGCCCGGATCTCATTTCCAGCAGAGGTATACTGTTGATCACAAACATGCGGCTCAATTCCGCGCGCACATCACGGCCTTTCTCAACACCCAGAGTTAAGATCAAAACCCCTTCTTTACCCGCTTCAATGCCGACTCGCTCGATTCCCGGCACCCCGTCAAGCAGTTTGAGAACAGCCATTTTTTCCGCGGGCGGGCCAAGCGTCACAACAACTTCATGCCGTTCACGAAGACCAGTCTCAAGTTCATCAGCCGTCCCGCTGGCAATCACTTTGCCTTTATTCAGAATCATGACGCGGTCGCAAAGCATGCTGACTTCAGGCAGAATATGGGTCGATAAAATGAGCGTCCGCTCTGAAGACAGTTCGCGGATCAGATTTCGAATTTCAATAATCTGCTTTGGATCCAGGCCGTTGGTGGGTTCATCAAGGACAAGAATTTCCGGATTACCAATCAATGCCTGAGCGATGCCTGCCCTTTGGCGGTAGCCTTTGGAGAGTTTATGGATCAGCCTGTGTTTTACATCCCATAAACCGCACCGCGTCAGCTTTTCTTCTACGTCCTGGCGTTTTTTTCTGCCCCGCAAGCCTTTAAGATCCGCGACAAACTCCAGAAATTCCCGGACCCTCATGTCGCCGTAAAGCTGAACACTCTCAGGCAGGTAGCCGATCCGCCGTTTCAATTTCTTGGGTTTCTTGAAGAGATCTTCATCCTGAATAAGAACGCGTCCATGGCTCGGGGGAAAGAAGCCGGTCAGAATGCGCATGGTCGTTGTTTTGCCAGCCCCATTCGGGCCGAGAAAACCAAGGATTTCACCTTTTCGCAGTTCAAAGGAAATTCCATTGAGAACACGCTTGCCGCCGAACTCTTTGGAGACATCTTCCATGCGTGCCAGCACGGGAGACTCCTCCAGAAGAGACGATGTTCCGCGGTCGGGTTCAGGCACGATGCTGAATCCTCATGAATTTTCTTTTACCGCATTGAACCAAAACAGGGGTTTTAAGATCAACCTGCTGATTAACATCGGTGATCTTTTCTTTCTCAATTTTGACACCGCCCTGCTGAATCATGCGCCGGGCCTCTCCTTTACTCGCAACGAGCCCCGACTCGAAAAGGAGAGAAACAATATCCGAGCTGGGCCGGGGAAAGAAAAAATCGCTTACTTCGTCGGGCAACCCCTTATTTTTAAAAATCTCATCGAATTCCTGTCTTGCCAACACTGCTTTCTCGCCGCCATGAAAAAGCTCTACAATCCGCTGAGCAAGCAAAGCCTTGGCTTCCCGGGGGTGCAGAGCTCCAGACTTCAAATTCGCTGAGATTTCCCGGACTTGCTCCACGGGAAGCGCCGCGACATACCGGTAATAATTCTCCATCAGAGCGTCCGGTATCGACATCATCTTCCCAAACATTTCTTTTGGGGTATCCTGAATGGCAATGGCATTGCCAAGGCTTTTACTCATCTTCTGCACCCCATCGGTGCCTTCGATGATGGGAAGAGTCATAACCACCTGGGGCTCTTGCCCGGATTCCCTTAGCAGCTCGCGGCCCACAAGCAGATTAAACATCTGATCGCTGCCGCCGATCTCCACATCGGACTTCACGATCACTGAGTCATGCCCTTGGAGCAGCGGGTAAAGAAACTCCACGAGGGCAATCGGCCGGCCTGATTTGTAGCGTTTGTTGAAATCGTCTCTCTCCAGAAGCCTCGCGACTGTGTATTGGGCTGTCAAACGGAGAAACTCCTCAGGCGTCATCCGCCCAAGCCATTCCGAGTTGTAACGTGTTTCGGTTTTGGATGGGTCCAGAATTTTGAAAACCTGCTCCTGATAGGATCTCGCGTTATCAGCGACTTCCTCGGCCGACAGCATTTTACGGGTCTCGCTGCGCTGTGTGGGGTCCCCGATTCGCGCTGTAAAATCCCCGATAATAAAGACAACCAGATGTCCGCAGTCCTGGAACTGCTGAAGCTTGCGAAGAGGAACGGTATGCCCGAGGTGAAGGTCTGGGGAAGACGGGTCCGCTCCGTATTTAATGCGAAGCGGTTTTTTCAGCCGCAGGGATCTTTCAATTTTGCGGGCCAGCTCTTCCTCCGAGATAAATTCAACGAGGCCTTCCTTCAGGATTTCGATCTGCTTTTTAACGTCCAGAGACACGTGGGGTTCCTTTGCAGTAAGTGCTTGTTTGGCGTGATATTAGCAAGGATTAGGGACAGCGTCAATCCAAGCGGGCCCGGCGTGGACATTTGAAAGCCCGGATGATAGAATCGCCGCCATGTCAAACATCCATCCGAGCGCGATTATTGGAAAAAATGTCAGGATCGGCGAAGGGACCGAAATCGGTCCTCAAGTCATCATTGAGGACGGCGTGATTCTGGGTGCCCGAAACCGTCTCAGGGCCGGCGTTTATATAGGGGCTGGAACAGAGCTCGGAGATGACAATGACATCCATATGCACAGCATCATAGGACACATCCCCCAGGATTTCGCCTTTAAAAACGAGCCCACGTTCACACGCATCGGAAGCCGAAACCAGATTCGGGAATTTGTCACGATTCACCGGGGAACCAAGCCGGGAACCGCTACCGTTCTAGGCGATGATAATTTTCTGATGGCCTACTGCCATGTCGCTCACAACTGTCATATTGGTAACCGCGTCATTATGGTCAATCAAGCCTCCCTCACAGGCCATTGTCACGTCGAAGACCAGGCTTTCCTCTCGGGAATGACGGGACTTCATCAATTCACGCGGGTTGGAAGACTTTCCATGCTGAGCGCACTGTCTGCCGTAAATAAGGACATTCCACCTTTCATGACTTGCGGAGGACGACCTGCTGTTGTGGTAGGAATCAACGTAGTCGGAATGAGACGTTCAGGATTTTCCCCCGAAACAAGAAGCGAAATCAAGCAGGCCTATAAACTTCTCTACCGCTCGGGGCTCAACGTGACGCAGGCTGTGGCCCTGATGAAGCAGAAACTCAAGAGTCCGGAAGCCGCTCACTTGATTCAGTTCATTGAAGCCTCGGAAAGAGGTATTATGGCAGGGACATCTGAAGAACAAACTGAAGAAGAAGATACGATCAAAGCCCGCAGATAAAAGCCGCAGGAACTAAACTTTACCCAGCACCAGCACTGAATTTTTCCCGCCGAAACCAAAAGAGTTCTTCATCGCGTACTTAACGGTCGCTTCTCTCGCCTGATTCGGGACATAATCCAGATCACATTCAGGATCCGCAGAAGAATAGTTGATCGTCGGAGGAATCAAACCATGCTCCATGGCCAGAATCGTAGAGACAAGCTCCACGCTGCCTGCCGCGCCGATCAAATGACCGATCATCGACTTGGCAGAGCTGATCGGAACCTTATAGGCATGATCCCCAAAAACCTTCTTGATAATCAGCGTTTCCGTCTTGTCGTTAAGTGCCGTGGAAGTTCCATGTGCGTTGATATAATTAATATCTTCCGGATTCAAATTCGCGGCGGCCAGCGCCTGACGCATCGCGCGTGAAGCTTCTTTACCTTCCGGATCAGGTACTGTCATATGATAAGCATCGCAGGTCATTCCGTGCCCGAGAATTTCCGCGTAAATATGAGCGCCGCGTTTCTTGGCATGCTCATATTCTTCCAGCACCAGCATCCCAGCCCCTTCACCAAGGACAAATCCGTCACGGTCACGGCTGAACGGCCGTGAGGCGCCTTGAGGATCGTCGTTTCGGGTCGAAAGCGCTCTCGCCACACAAAAAGCAGCAAGGATACCCGGATAAATGGAAGCCTCAGCGCCTCCCATGATGAGAAAATCAACTGTTCCGCTGCGAATCGCGGCAAAAGCATAGCCGCAGGCATCAGAAGCAGACGAGCAGGCGGTTGCAATCGAAAAGCTCGGCCCGGTCACCCCAAGCTCAATGGAGACGTTACTCGCGCAGGCATCTGGAAAAGAAGCCAAAGCTGTAAAAGGGTTAATACGCATGGGCCCCCGCTCGCGAAGCGTCACATGCTGTTCGAGGATGTAGCCGTGTCCGGCCATAGCAGTGCCAATAATGACGCCGGTGCGGTCCGGACCGTTACATTTGGGATCTACGTTGGCATCTTCAATGGCCATCTTGGCGCAGGCAACCGCGAGCTGTGATGTGCGGTCCATGCGTTTGAGACGCTTTGGGTGGATGTACTGCGAAGGGTCGAAGTTCTTGATTTCTCCGGCAAAATGCGTCGTGAAATCAGTTGTGTCAAAAGCTTCAATTTTTGACACACCTGATTTCCCGGCCTTGAGGCTTTCCCAAAATTGGTTTTTTCCAAAACCAATTGAGGTAATCGCCCCTATGCCGGTAACGACAACTCGTCTATTCGTGGATTTTGTCGGAGACACTGGACCCGGAGTTTCCGCTAGGCCGTCGTGACTTCAGTCTTGCAAGTCAGAGCAATCTTGCGGGCCTCGTGATCCACGTGAAGGATACTTACCGTGATGGAGTCACCCACCTGGAAGCGCTTCTCGAGATCCTCGGACTGAACGCCCGGAATTTCGGAAACGTGAACCAGCCCTTCAAGCCCGTTTTCAAGCTCGACAAACAGGCCGAAGCTAACGATGCGGGTAATTTTGCCGCTCATCTGAAGTCCCGTAAGAAGGCCTTTCGTGAGGTCTTCCCAGGGATCTTCGCTAAGCTGCTTGATACCGAGAGAGATCTTCTGGTTCTCAGCGTCAATCGCGAGAATCATGACATCAACAGCATCACCCTTTTTAAGAATTTCGTTCGGGCGATTCACTTTATGGGTCCAGGAAAGATCCGAGATGTGAACAAGTCCGTCAACACCGGGCTCAAGTTCAACAAACGCTCCGTAATCTGTCAGATTACGAACTGTTCCTTTTACACGGTCGCCGACCTGATAGCGGTCTTTAACTCGCGTCCAGGGATTTTCCTGCGCCTGCTTGATGCCGAGGGAAATTTTCTTTCCGTCCTTATCAAGGTTCAGAACCATCACTTCAACCTGATCTCCGATTTTCAAAAGCTCCGAAGGATGGCTGACGCGCTTGGTCCAGGAAAGTTCGCTGATATGAACAAGACCTTCAACGCCAGGCTCAAGTTCAACAAACGCCCCATAAGGGAGAATGTTGACAACTTTGCCGCGAGACTGCGTTCCTGTTGTGTACTTGCTTTCAATGCTCTCCCAGGGATTCTGTGATTTCTGCTTGAGACCAAGGGAAACCTTGCGATTTTCCTGGTCAATCGAAATCACCATCACTTCGATTTCATCCCCGAGCTTAACCATTTCGGACGGATGGGCAATACGGCCCCAGCTCATATCCGTAATATGAAGCAGACCATCAAGATCGCCGAGATCGATAAACACACCGAAGTCGGTAATATTCTTGACGCGGCCTTTCACAACATCCCCCTTGGAAAGGCTTTCCAGCTTGCGGGAGCGGGCCTGCTGCTTTTCTTTCTCGAGGTAGTCTTTGCGGGAAACAACGATATTTTTACGCTTCTGGTTGATCTTGGCGATCACAAACTTGTCTTCAAGGCCAAGAAATTGATCCAGATTGCGGGTCGGCTTAAGATCCACGAGAGAGGCCGGAAGAAAAGCTTCCATGCCGATGTCAACCATGAAACCGCCGCGGACTTTCTTGAAAATTTTGCCTTCAACAATGCTTCCTTCATCAGCGTTTGCAATCAGGTTATTCCAGGTACGCTGACGGTCCGCTTTCCGTTTGGACAGAATAGCGCAGCCATGAATATCATCAAATGACTCAAAAAGAACTTCGAGCTCGGAACCGATCTGGATAGCTTTCGGATTGCTGAATTCATCAAGGCTGATAACACCTTCGGCCTTATAACCGATATCGATCACAACTTCTTTTTCCCGAAGGGCAACAACCATCCCCTTAACGAGATCACCATCTTTAAATCCATGCAGGGTCTTTTCGAAAAGTTCAGCAAACAAAGAACTCATATAAGGTACATCCTCCTAAAACATCTGAAATTTGGAGCCGCATTATAACACAAAGCGTATTCCTGCAAAGTTAAATTTCTTGGCGCCTTCGGCTTGAGAATAAAAGCTTACGGCGCAAGCCTTTGCTATCTTTTGATCGAATCAAAGCCCTAAGGGTTTTAATATGTTTTTCAAAACGTCCGAGCGCCCGATCGACTTCCCTGGCATTGGCAAGAAAGATAGGTTCCCAGACCGAGGGGTGGGCAGCCGCAACTCGCGTGGTATCTCGGAAACCCGAGGCAGCAAAAGGCAGATGTCCGCTTCCCACGGCGCTTACCAGGCAGGCCGCCGCGGCGTGGGGCAGGTGGCTGATATCCGCAACAATGGCATCGTGACGGGCGGACGTCACGATGAAAAGCTTCATCCCCAGCGAAGACCAGAATTCCTGGACAAGTTTAAAGGCCCGGGCATTTTGTTTGACTGATTTGATGATAAATACGAGCCCACCAGCATACAGATTCTCTCTTGCGGCCTGAGCCCCCTGCTCATGAGACCCCACCATAGGATGAGCAGGGACAAAGGTGAGATGCTTGAACTTTTTGCGTGACAGCTGTGAAGATAAGACCCCTTTAACACTGCCCACATCAGTGACAACCAGAGGCTGCTGCGCGGCATGGTCTATCCGGACAAGTTGAGCAGCTTCCACATCTACGGGCGTGCAGAGAACTGCAAAATCCACACCTTGGATGACTTTGGCCAGATCAGGACTGCCTTCATCAATCCAACGCTTTTTCAGAGCAAGTGCAAGAGCGGAACGGTTACGCGAAACAGCAGCAATTTTGAGTCGGGGGTTCTGCCGGCGGAGGGCGGCAGCAAGGGAAGCGCCCATAAGGCCGAGGCCGACAATCAGAATTTTTTCAGGCTTGATCTTCATATGTTTCGAAAAGCCGGCTAAATTTCACGGCCGACAGCAGCGGCTATGACGCGAAGTTCTTTCATCAGAGCGTCAAACTGCTCAAAACGCAGCGATTGAGGCCCATCGCTTTTCGCTTCTTCAGGGTTGGGGTGAATCTCAATCATTAGAGCATCGGCCCCGGCGGCAACCGCAGCGCGGGCAATCGGCAGCACATATTCTCTCTTGCCTGTGCCGTGTGACGGGTCAACAAGGACAGGTAGGTGGGATTCACCCTTGATAACTGGAATCGCGTTGATATCTACAGTGTTCCGCGTCGCAGTTTCAAAAGTCCGGATCCCGCGCTCAGCAACCATGACTTTAAAGTTTCCCTTGGAGAGCATGTATTCCGCAGAAAGAAGGAGCTCCTGAATCGTAGCGCTCAGTCCTCTTTTAAGCAGCACAGGCTTTTGAATAGCGCCGCACTCTTTTAATAAATCAAAGTTCTGCATGTTGCGGGCGCCAATCTGAAGCATATCTGAATAGGCAGCTACAAGTTCAACGTTGCGAGGGTCCATCACTTCGGTGACAACCAGCAGTCCGTAAGTATCCGCGGCTTCGCGAAGATATTTAAGCCCTTCTTCCCCCAGGCCCTGAAATGCGTAAGGTGACGTGCGCGGTTTGTAAGCTCCCCCCCGAAGAAATGAGGCCCCGGCTTTTTTTACGGCTTCCGCGGTTTTAAAAAGCATTTCCCGGCCCTCAACAGAACAGGGGCCCGCCATCACATGGATTTTTTTACCGCCAACAATCACACCGTGGTTCATCTCAAACTCCGTCGGCTCCCGGCGGAAATCCCGGCTCGCGAGCTTGAAGGCCTTTTGAATTGGCACCACGGAGTCCACTCCAGGAAAAGCTTCGAGAGGCTTCACCATCAACTTCTCATCCTCGCCGATGACGGCCACAATCGTACGGTGGACGCCTCTTGACACCTGGGGGGTCAAACCAAGTTCACGAACTTTTTCGCAGATATGATTAATTTCTTCAGGTGTTGCCGTAGAGCGCATAACGATAATCATACGGGAACAGCCTTTCTGAGGTGTGCCTGTAAAAGCTTGAAAAACTGGGCGTTTTGACTGCGCCGCCCAATCGTCACGCGAATCCAGGTAGCAAGACCATAACTCTTCATTGACCGCACGATCATTCCCTGCTTCAAGAGAGCCTGAAACACAGCCTCCCCGTCCCGGCCCGTATCAATCAGGATAAAATTGCCCTGACTGGGCAAATAATTCAGCCCCAGATCCTTCAGTCTTTTGTAGAAGAATTTCCTTCCAGCTGTAACGAGATACTTCGTACGCCACAAAAAGAAACGGTCATCCAAAGCCGCTGCTGCGGCTGCCTGGGCAATGGAGTTTACGTTAAAGGGTTGACGTACCCGATGCAGATAATTAATCATTTTTTCTTCGGCAACCGCATACCCCACACGTAACCCGGCAAGCCCGTAAGCTTTTGAAAAGGTGCGCATCAAAATCAGGTTTGGAAACCCCTTGGTGATGTAATCCATCATTCTCGGAAAATCCCGGGCATCCACAAAATCGACATAAGCTTCGTCGAAGCAGACAATCACGTCACGAGGAACTCGCTTCATAAAGCTTTCTACTTCGTCAGCTGTGACATAGGTACCCGTAGGATTATTGGGGTTCGCGACAAAAATAATTTTCGTTTTTTCATTGATGGCCTTCAGCACGCCTTCAAGGTCATAACGGTAGTCTTTCATCGGAACGCTGACAAAATCAGCCCCGCAGGTTTTGGCCAGAAGCGGATAAACAAGAAACGATGTCTCGGAAGAAATCACCTGGTCTCCAGGAGATAAAAAACCGCGCGCAAGAAGTTCCAGAATTTCATTCGATCCATTACCGATCATCAACTGGTTCTCAGACACTTGAAGTTCCGAAGCGAGTCTCTTAATCAGATAAAAGCAGGAACCTTCCGGATAAAGATGAATTTCGCGAATCGCTTTACGCATCGCTCGCAGCGCTTTTCTGGAGGGTCCAAGAGGGTTTTCATTGGAAGCCAGTTTCACAACGTGATGAAGGCCAAGTTCCCGTTCCACTTCACGGATAGGCTTACCCGGTTCGTACGGGCGGATGGATTGAATATAATCTTTGTAGAGTTCCTTCATCAGATTTTCCACGGGTTGCAGATCAGCTTTCTTTAACTACAGAGGCGGGGTAAGAACCAAGAATCTTCAAGAACTTAACCTTCTCATCCATACGGTCCAGCATTTTACGCGTCTTGGGATCATCCGCGTGCCCTTCAATATCAATGTAGAAATAATACTCCCAGGGTTTTTTCTTTGACGGGCGCGATTCAATCTTCGTCATATTCATGCGGTAGCGCTTCATCGGAAGAAGGATGTCATACAAAGCTCCGACTTTATCCTTCACAGAAACGAGAATCGATGTTTTGTCTTTCTTGGTCGGCTTGGGCACATGCTGAGCGATGACAAGAAAACGCGTCACATTTTTGGCAAAATCCTGAACACCTTCGACGAGAATCGGAAGATTATAAAGAGTTCCCGCCAGCTTCGAAGCAATCGCCGCGGCGCCCTGTTCACGCTGGGCTTTCTGGGCGGCCTGAGTTGTGCTGACCGTTTCCACAAGCTCCACGCCTGACAGATGCGCGTCAATCCAGCGGCGGCACTGACCAAACACCTGAGGGTGAGAGTAAACCCGCTTGATGGATTTGATATCGCATGACGCCATCAGGTTGTGCTGTATCTGAAAAAGAATTTCGGAACAGATTTTGAGTTCAGAATCGATAAACATATCCAAAGAATGGTTCACAGCGCCTTCCGTGGAGTTCTCAATCGGAATAACGCCGTAATCAGCAAGCCCCTTTTCAACTTCGCGGAAAACCTCATTGATCGTCGCTGTAGGGAAATAGCTTACGCTGGAACCGAACTTGGACAGAGACGCAAGGTGTGTGAAGCTGGCTTCCGGACCGAGGTAGGCAATGGTCAGCGGTTTTTCCAACGCGAGGGAAGCAGACATAATCTCACGGTAAATGGCCTTCAAGGCATTCTTGGGAAGAAGGCCGTCTTTGGCTCGGTTTTCCAGCATCTGATAAATCTGGCTCTCGCGTTCGGGCGCGTAAATCCCCTGCCCTGTCGCTTTCTTTGCGCGGCCGATCTCAACGGCAAGCGCCGTCCGCTCATTCAAAAGATCCACAATCCGGGTATCCAGAGCGTCAATTTTCTGACGGATCTGGCTTAAATCACCGGTCTTCGCCTCGTTCATCAGAGCTCTCACTTTCGGATTCTTCAACAATCATTTCTTCTTCAAAATCTTCTTCCGCCTGCAGAGCCTTTTCAATGGCCGCATCAATATCGTCTTCTTCAGACTGAGAAATTCCGGCTTCGCCGCTTTGAGCAGCTTCGTCCACAGCCGTTTCTTCAGCGGCCACGGCATCTTCTCCAGGTATGGCCTCGGCACCATCCGCCGAAGTTCCCTCCGCTGGAGCCGCATCGACAAGCTTTTGGGTTCCCAGAAGCTCATCTTTTTTAACAGACTTCTCAACAAGCATCCGGATCTCTTCAATGTTCGGGAGATCTTTCAGCGTGTTTAGACCAAAATGTTCGAGAAATTTCTCAGTGGTCGCGTAAAGAAAGGGTCTTCCGGGAATTTCTTTTTTGCCTACGATCTTGATAAAAGCCCGTTCCATCAGATTTGAGACCACACCGCTGACATCCACGCCGCGAAGTTCTTCGATTTCAGCCCGGGTTAAGGGCTGTTTGTAGGCAAGAATCGCCAGTGTCTCCAGAGCCGACTGGGTCGCCTGTTTTGCTTTCTTCTGCATATCGGCGCGGCAGATCCAGGGCGCGTACTCTTTACGGGTCGCGATCTCAAAACCGCCGGCAACTTCCAGCATTTCAAAGCTGCGGGTTGTGTCGTTGTATTCCTGTTTCAATTCAGCGATCAGATCCTGAATTTCCTTCGCTGTGGCAGAACGCATCACCTTTTTTATTTCCTGTACCGTCATGGGTTTTGAGGAAGCAAAAAGAAGCGCCTCGATCACGCGCTTGGCTTTGGCGGGTTCAAGCTTCTCATTCACATCCACTTTTTCAACTTCAACCCGGATCTTGGACTCAAGCATTTCTTCCGGAAGCTGCTCTTCCAGTTTTTCCTCGAGGTCCCTGCGAAGGGCTTTCAACTTTTGTTCTTTTTCTTTTTCGCTGACCGCAGCACTTTTGTTTTTCACCACAATCCTCCGTACAATTAGGGATTACTTGCAGGGACTTCTTCTTTACGCTCAATCAGGATTTCACCAAACTGTTCTTCCTGAATAACTACCGCAAATTTAGATCTGACAATTTCAAGCAGCGCGAGAAACGTCGCGATCAGGTAATTGCGCGTAATCACCCCTTCGAAAAGCGATGAGAAAACGACCCTCTTTTTCTCGATCAGAGCATTTTTCATCTCCGCCATTCTCTCTTCAATGGAGATCATCTGCTCATAAACTTCATGCATTCCTTCGCGGCCCTTGCGGGTCAAGACCTTCTGAAAAGCAGAAAGCAGGTCGAAGAGATTGGCACTAAAAGCGTCAATCTGTGTATCTTCAGGATCAAGATCGGTCAGATAATACTCGGCAATCTGACGGGTAAACACCTTTGTTCTTTCCGTCTCCAGAAAACCCAGTTCTTTGGCCGCTTCTTTGAAAGCCTGGTATTCAAGAAGTCTTCGAACAAGTTCCGCTCGGGGATCACCGTCTTCATCATCATCTTCTTCGGAAACCTGGGGCAGAAGCATACGGGACTTGATATAAATCAGAGTCGCGGCCATGACAAGAAACTCGCCTGCGACTTCAAGATCGAGCTTGCGAAGCTCAGCGAGATATTCAAGATACTGGCGCGTAATTTCAGAAACCTGGATGTTGTAGACATCCATTTCATTTTTCTTGATCAGATCAAGCAAAAGATCCAGCGGTCCGTCATAAATGGCGAGTTTGACATGCCAGGGGCCGGGCTTATCCGAAATCATCGGTAAAGCTCCGCCGCCCGCCATTTCAAGCACGAGCTCTTCTTTCGCTCCTACTTGCGCAGTCCCACGGCCTTCATCGTCTCGAGGAGTGTCTCCTGCGCGACCGATCTCGCCTTCCGGCAGCCCTGATCCAGGACCTGGCGCACCATCTCGGGTTTCTTCGTCCATTCTTCCCGCCTTGTTCGAATTGGTTCTAAAAACTCGTTGATTTTACCTGCAACCTGCAGCTTGCAATCGACACATCCGCGCTGTGCGTTTCTGCATTCTTCCGCGACAACAGCAGCGCCTTCAGCATTAAAAAGTTTATGGTGCGCAAAAACCGGGCAGACATCCGGATTGCCTTTGTCCGTCTTGCGGAGTCTGGCAGGATCCGTCAGCATCTGCTTCGCCTTTTGGACAACAACAGCGCTGTCATCCGCAAGATAGATGCAGTTGTTGTAACTCTTGCTCATCTTGCGGCCGTCTGTTCCGGGAACTTTGGGCGTCTGGGTCATAATCGCCTCAGGTTCCGGGAAAATCTCCACTTTGTAGAGATGATGAAACCTTCTCAGGATTTCCCGGGCCAATTCAAGATGCGGAAGCTGATCTTCACCCACCGGAACTTTGTGAGCTTTATAAAGAAGAATGTCAGCCGCCTGTAAAACCGGGTACCCCAGGAACCCGTGCGTATGAAGATCCTTTCCCTTCATTTCGCGAATCTGATCTTTATAGGTCGGGTTACGTTCAAGCCAGCCTAAAGGGGTGATCATGGAAAAGATCATCGCCAACTCAACATGCTCAGGGACTTCACTCTGAACAAAAATCGTGCACTTTTCAGGATCAAGTCCGCTGGACAGATAATCGAGCACTACTTCCTGAACATTATCCGCGATCTGGGTATGAGATTCATACTCAGTCGTCAAGGCATGCCAGTCCGCAATCATAAAGAATGCGTCTTCGCCCTGGAGCTTTCTGAAATTTTCCAGCGCGCCCAGAAGATTGCCGAGATGCAGCTTTCCCGTGGGGCGTGTACCGCTTAAAACTCGCATAAGAGATGAGGCCGTTAAGGGTTGCCGGAAAATGCCTGCTGAATAAACGGGAGCATTCTAAAGGCTGGTCAGGGTCCTGTCAATGAAACCGCTTGAGGGAAAACGAGTTAATTCTGGGTGGCAACGGCAAGAATCTGGGGCAAGGGCAGATTGAATTCGATCGCCTGGGCAGGCTGATTTGAAACAGTCCCGCCTGTGGTGACGGAAAGATTCTGTAAATCCGAGGCAAGAGGAATCCCCTGGTTCATGGTGGCAGTAAGGTCTTCAAGCCGCCCCAGATCCGCTAAAAGAATGTCCCGCGCAGAAAAATAACTCCCATCCCCCCCCTTAACCCAGACAAGCTCGCCTGAGGGAATCGTGCGGTAACACCACTTGTTGATCCAGCCTTTCGCCTTCTCGTCCTTATAGTGCGTTTTAATAAACCAGCGGGCAACGCGGGCAACCATGCCTGTTTTGAAGGTTTTTCCGGCATAAATCACCTCGGCGTTGGTTTCGCCAAAGCGGTCGATCAAATAAATCATCTTTGAAAGTTCACTCTGCGGGCGGCTGCGGTATTGTTCAAAAGCACGGGTTTCTTCGACTGCGGGAAGCTGGGTGAGAAAAACTTCTACGTTCCGCTCTCCGGCAACAGCGGCAGGAACAACCAGAGAAATGAGCCAAAAGGGCAAACTGAAACTGAGCAGCGTTCTCATACCGGGAAATTCCTCTCTAGACTCCCATTCGTTATAAAAGTAACCGAATGCGAGAGGAACCTCAAGGTTGAGGAAAAATATTTTTCAGCCCTTGTTTTTCAGAAGATTCAGGCGGTCGGAGCAACAGCGAGCAATGATTTCACGCGGTCGACTCCGCATCGGTGACAGAAGTCTCCGAAGCCTTCTCCCGGGGTTCTTTCATTGCGGTAGGCCGTTAAAATCGGCGTGAGACGCCGGCTGACATCGGCCTGCGGAACTTTTTCAGCAACCGGTTTGGCCAGTCTGTCACCAATAAGATTCCCGCCGGCATAGACATCATAAGTGCCGACAGTTCTGCCTATAAAAGCGAGCTCAGCGTTATAAGGACGCGCGCAGCCGTTGGGGCATCCGGTCATGCGAATGATAAACTTCTGTTCCTGAAGCCCCAGCCCGGAAATAACTTTTTCAAGTTCATCCATAATGCCGGGCAGCGCACGTTCAGACTCGGAAATGGCAAGACCGCAGGTTGGCAAAGCGGGACACGCCATTGAATCGCGCCGAACCTGGGAAACCTGGCCAAACAGCTTCACGCCATGAGCAGTCAGCAGAGATTCCACATCCGCTTTATCAGAGGCTTTAAAACCGCTAAGAACAATGTCCTGCTGTCCCGTGAGATAAACCTCAGTGCGGTATTTCTCAACAAGAGTCCGGAGCGCCGTCTTCAAACGAAACGATCCATCATCTTTAACACGGCCATTTTCAACAAAAATGCCGTAATAAAAAAGCCCATCTAACTGTTCATGCCACCCCTGATAATTATCAATGCCGGTTATCCGGATCGGGTGAGCGGGTTCGGTTTTTTTACCATAGCGTTTCTCGACTTCGCTGCGAAACCAATCAAGCCCCATCTTGTCGATTAGATACTTCATACGGGCCTGCTTACGCTCAACCCGGTTGCCATGATCGCGCTGAACAAGGACGACAGCTTTGGAGATCGCGAGGAGCTCTTCGGGCTTCACAAAACAAAGAGGAGAACCCAAACGCGGGTAGGTTGTCTTCACACCATGAGTGGTGCCGAATCCGCCGCCAACAAGAATATTAAATCCTGTTAATTGCCCCTGACTATCAACTTCAGGAACCATGCCGAGATCCTGAGCGTAGACATCGACGGAGTTATCATCCGGATTACAGATTCCGATCTTGAACTTCCGGGGCAAATAAGTTTTGCCGTAAATAGGCTCGACCTCTTCGGCTGATTTGTTTTCGAAATCAACTTTTTCACCGTTCAGCCAGACTTCCTGGTAAGCACCCGACTTCGAAAGAAACTGATCCGAAACAGCCTTCGCATATTCATGGATTTTTAATTGTGTTTTATTCCTGACAGGTACCGTACAGCCCATCACGTTGCGGACAATATCGCCGCATGCGCCCGTTGTCGTCACAAGCTTTTCATTCACGCCGCGGATCACCGCCCGGATATTCTTCTTCAGGACACCATGAAACTGAATCCCCTGCCGATTGGTAATACGCATCGTGCCGTTGCCATACAAAGACGCCAGCTCATCATGAACAAGGTACTGCTCTGCTGAAAGCTTCCCGCCGGGGATTTTGGTGCGGACCATCATGGAATAGGCAGGCTCCTTTTTTTCCTTCAAGAGCTGCTGACGAATATCCCGGTCATCCTGCTGATAGCTCCCATGGAACTTAAGGAGAATATTCTCGTCTTTGTCGAAATGCGTTGTGTCCTGCTCAAGGCTTCGGGCAAGCGTTCCGCGAAGGTAGCCGCTGTTTTCTTTAAGCGTTTCGATAGGTGAGAGTTTTTTGGTTTCTTCCATGATCCTTAAACCTTGAGTTTGAAATTATTTAAGCGGCAGATGCGGGGAAAAGACACCCCTCCCGGTCAGGGTTCGCTTAGGAGTGGTATTGTAGCAGGTCAGCACCGCTTGGAAAAGCTTCCTTTTTCCGGAAGCTACGCCTTCGGGAAAATGATATCGTTTTCAAGCCAGGCGTATTTCCCAGCCAGAACATCCTGGGCAAGGTGATAAGCTTTTGCATCACTATTGTGAAAAAGTGACTTGAATTGTTTTTCAATGCGGCCGCGGGCCTGACGGCAGAAAAGATCCGCGAGTTCCAGGGCATTGGCCTTTTCCTTATCTGTTCCAGCCACTTTAAGGGCTTTAGAACAGGTCGCAGCCATCGCGAAAAGATCGGTTCCAATATTGACAAGCCGCGACATCAATTGCTGCTTCGACTCAAGCTTCTGCTGGTAAAGCCCCATGGCATGGAAAAGATTCCGCGCGAGCCGCCGGGCGGTCCGCCCAATATATTTCATATGCGGCATGAGCTGAGCGGGAATTTCAACCCCCTCGGGAAGCTGACTCTGAGGCAGGAACTGTTTAGGATACCATACAGAGTAAAACTTGAACGCATTGACCAGAAGCCCCAGTTTTTCACCAGCCTTGGTTTTGCGTGACATGAGAGGCATGATTTTGCTGACATGCGTATCCATAGCTTCGCGCGCGATAAAGAGACGCATAATCTGGCTTGTTCCCTCAATAATCGTGTTGATACGGGCATCGCGCATCATACGTTCAACGGCATATCCCTTCTCACCGCGGGCTCGAAGCGATGGCCCCGTCTCATAACCGCGCCCGGCCCGAATCTGGATGGTTCCATCGACGATTTTCCAGCTCGCTTCCGTGCAGCAGAGCTTGGCCATCGCGGCCTCCAAGCGAATATCAAACTTTTTTTGATCCGCCATGGCTGAGGCGATATAGGTTACCGCATCCATCGCAAAAACAGTTGAAGCCATACTTGCAAGCTTATGAGCCACGGCCTCATGTTTTCCGATTTCCGAGCCCCATTGAACACGTTCATTGGCCCACTCACGGGCAACTTTTAAACACCATTTGGACCCGCCTGTGACAGCCGCTGGCATGGTCAGGCGGCCTGTATTAAGGGTTGTGAGAGCGATCTTGAGGCCTTTGCCTTCGCCTCCAAGAATGTTTTCACGCGGGACTTTGACATCCTTGAAACGCAAAAGACCGTTCTGGATGCCTTTAAGCCCCATGAACTCACAGCGGTGAAGCACTTCAATGCCTCCGTGGGCACGATCCACAATAAATGCCGTAATCTGTTTCCTCTCACGCCCGTTGACCATTTTCGCGGGCGTTTGAGCCATCACAATCAAAAGATCCGCGACGGGACCGTTCGTGCACCAGAGCTTGTCACCGTTAATGACAAAATGCTTACCATCTTCAGACGGCACCGCGGTCGTGCTCATTTTTGCGGGATCGCTGCCCACGTCCGGCTCAGTCAGAGCGAAAGCTGAAATGGCACCCTCCGCAAAACGGGGAAGGTATTTTTTCTTCTGCTCATCGGTGCCGAACAAAATCAGAGGCTGTGGAACTCCGATCGATTGATGGGCGGAAAGCCAGACCGCCGTCGAAGAGCAATAACTCGCGACAAGATGAACCGCACGATTGTAATTGGTTTGAGAAAGGCCGAGACCGCCGTATTCCTTGGGGATTTTTATCGCGAAGCACTTCAGCTCCGTCAAAGCTTTAAGGGCTTCTTTGGGAATGTCACCTGTTTTGTCTACTTTATCCGGATCAATGTATTTCTTGAGAACTTCTTCAATTTTTTTAAGGAATTCATCGCCTGTCTTACGGTCTTCTTCTGACTGTTCAGGAAAAGGAAGCAGGAGGTCCCAGCGGACTTTCCCTTTAAAGAGTTCAGCAACAAAACTCGGGTGATTCCAGTTCTGCTCACGTGAATCTTCAGCCATCTCAAGGGCCTTGCGTTTGCCCTCACTCAGGTTTTTAATTTCTTCCGTATCCATAAGTCATCTCCTGTCGTTACTTCCACTTAAATATACTTCATGGATCGTATAAATTCCCAAAAATCCTTAGTAAAAAAACAAATCTCCCATGGAAATAAATCAAATCACCTGACAAAGCAGCCCTTTGAGGTACTCCCCCTCCGGATGGCCAAGACTCACAGGATGATCCATCGCGTGTCCCGTCCGGCTCAAAAGCCGCACACTTTTTCCTGAATCTTTGGCAGCAGCAAACACCACTTTCTGAAACAAATCCGGTGAAAGATAAGATGAGCAGGATGCTGTAAACAGATACCCTCCTGGCTTCACAATTTTCATTGCGCCAAGATTGATGTCTTTATACCCCCGACAAGCAGCGTCCACCTGGGATTTGCTTTTGCAAAAAGCGGGCGGGTCCAGGATCAAAAGATCAAAGGCATTGGAAGTTTCCCGGAGAAACTGAAAGACATCCCTGCGAACTGCGGTATGCTGAGTGGAAGAAGCGTTCAGCGCCATGTGCTTTTCCGCCAAAATCAGGGCAGGCGCCGACGTATCCACAGAGGTCACAGACGATGCGCCTCCAGCAGCCGCATAAACCGAAAAGGCCCCGGTATAGCAAAAGGCGTTCAAAACAGCTCTTCCCTTTGAAAGAGCTCCGATCAATTGCCGGTTATCGCGCTGATCGAGGAAAAAACCGGTTTTCTGCCCCCCTTTAGGATGAACGAGAAACCGGAAACCGTTTTCAAGAATTTCAATTTCGTCCGGGAGCTCCCCGCCTCCGGACAGAATACGGGACTCTCCTGAAAGCCCTTCTTTGGCACGGAATTCTGATTCGGTATTTTCATAGATCTGTTTGGGTTTCAGCGTTTCCACAAGCGCCGAAACGATTTCGCTTTTCCATCGTTCTATGCCTGCGGTTAAAAACTGGACTACGAGATAATCGTCATAGCGGTCCACAATAAGCCCCGGCAGAAAATCACCTTCAGCGTGCACCAGACGGCAGGCATTTGTTTTCGCGTTCAAAACCCCCATTGCGAGGCGCAGCTCAAGGGCCTGGCGTATCCGGCTGAGAAAAAAATGTCGGTCAATCGGTGTTTCGTCAAAAGAAAGCACACGAACCGCAATCTGTGATTCGGGATTGATATAGCCGATGCCCAGGAAGGACTGGTTTGAAGATAAAATACGGACAAGATCGCCGGGAGAAAATCCCTCATCGATTTCATCGATGGCACCTGAAAAAACCCAGGGGTGCCGGCCGAGAAGAGGTTTTTCCTTGCCCTGCTTGAGAATGCAGCGGATCATGCGACGGGTCCCGCGTTGAACGCGTTCAGAGGAAGGCTGAGCGGCGGGAAGCCGCAAGCGCTTCCACCACTTCACGGATGGATTCAGTCTCCGACTTGGGGCAGACGAGAAGGGCATCCGGCGTATCGACGACAACAAAATCTTTCATTCCAACAAGCGCCACAAGCTTCCTCGATGACTTTACAAAATTACCAGTAGAGCGGACGAGGACAGAATCTCCGAGAGACACATTCCCCGACTTGTCTGCGGGAAGAAGATCCGAAAGCGCTGACCACCCGCCAACATCACTCCAGCCGAAATCTACGGGTAATGTCAAAATGCGGCCTTTCATTTTTTCCATGAGCCCGTAGTCAATTGAGATATTGGGCATTCGTGGAAAAAGCCGGACCATCCGCCGGTCAAAATTCTTTTCCACAATTTCGGAGGCAATCTTGTAGGCTTCGGGCAAAAACTCGCGGGCAGCCTCTAGAAGTTTGTCAGCACGCCAGACAAACATTCCGCTGTTCCAGAGAAAACAGCCTTTCTTCAAAAACCGTTCAGCCTTCAGTCGAGTCGGTTTTTCATGAAAGGCCTTGAGTTTGTGGATCGGAAAACCGCCGCTTTTCAAATGCAGCGGCCCCATCTCAAGGTAGCCATAACCTGTAAACGGACCAGATGGACGAATGCCGAAAGTCACCGGCATCCCGGATTGTTCTGCTGCTTTAAATGCAGCCTTAAGGGATTTCTTAAAAAGAGGCTGATTGGCAATATGGTGATCCGCGGGAAGCAGCGAGATAACAGCCTTTGGATCTTTTCTGGCAATCTGACAAGCCGCGAGAATCATGCAAGGCGCTGTGTTTCGTCCTACAGGTTCCCCGATGACCTGGGAAGGCGCAATTTTCAAAAGCTTGCGGACCAGAGTTTTTTTGTCATTCTGAGTGACCACGGTAAGACAGCGGGAGGAAACAAGTCCGGCAAGACGCTCCCCCGTCTGCTGAAGAAGCGTCTTGGTACCGAAAAGAGAGAGGAATTGCTTAGGGGTTGCATTTCTGCTGGCAGGCCAAAACCGTGTACCGCGGCCGCCGGCCATGATCACGGCCCAGTTCATTTTAAGCCGTTCCGCCGAGCTGCTTGAGGGTTCCCTCAACAAGAGAGCGAATCTCTTGAAGCCGGTCAGCACTCTCGGCTTCAAAACGTAAAACAAGAACCGGCTGTGTATTAGAAGCACGAACAAGCCCCCAGCCGCCGTCAAAAAGAATGCGAGCGCCGTCAGTGTCAATCACACGATAAGACTTTTTAAAATGCTCAACAGCACGCTTCACGAGTGGGAACTTAACGTTATCCGGACAGTCCACCCGAATTTCTGGCGTGGAAAACAATTCAGGCAGATCAGAAAGATGCTGCGACAAGGGCCGGGAATCCTCATCCAGAATTTCAAGAACGCGGCAGGCCGCATAGATCGCGTCATCAAATCCAAACCAGCGGTCGACAAAAAAGATGTGACCACTCATCTCACCAGCAAGCTCAGCGTGAGTTTCTTTCATTTTTGCTTTAATCAGCGAATGTCCGGTTTTCCACATGACGGCATTGCCGCCACGCTTTTGAATATCGTCGTAAACAGTCTGGGAACACTTCACGTCGCCGATAATCGTGGCTCCCGGCTTTTTCTTGAGGATCGCCCGCGCGCAAAGCAAAAGAATCTTGTCTCCCGGCATAATGCCGCCTTTTTCATCAATGACGCCGATGCGGTCGGCATCACCATCAAAAGCAATTCCGATATCTGCTTTGACTTCCAGAACCTTTCTCTGTACGTCTTCCAAATTGTGCGGTTCTGAAGGATCAGGGTGATGATCGGGAAAGGTGGGGTCTAGATTTGAGTAAAGCTCGATCACTTCGTGTCCGAGACGGCGGATCAGATCGGGAGCAACAATTCCGCCCATTCCGTGCCCTGAATCGACAACGACTTTAAGGCGGCGTTTGAATTTAAAAAGAGAAAGCGCGTAAGTCTGATAGGCCGGGATAATCTCACCCTTGGCGATTTTGCCCTGTCCCGCCGTATACGCATTCTTTTCTATGAGTTCGCGCATTTTCTGGATTTCGGCACCGAAAAAAGGGCGGTCGGCGAGATGCATTTTGAAGCCATTATATTCGACAGGATTGTGGGAACCGGTGATACAAATGCCCGCGTCCAGCTTCAAATGAGACACGGAAAAATAAAGAACGGGAGTCGGAACAAGCCCTAAATCAGTAACTTCCATGCCGCCCGAGACAAGCCCTTCAAGCAAGGCCTTCTTGAGCCGGTCTGAACTGGGGCGCATATCGTGTCCGACGGAAATTCTCTTTTTATTTTCAGCGGACATAAGCGTCGCGAAAGCGCGGCCCAGGGACTTCACAAAATCATCGGTGAATTCAGTGTCGGCAATGCCGCGGATATCGTACTCGCGAAAAACATGGGAAGGAATCATCGGATGGAAACCTCGAAAATCTGGAATGTTTTGGGAATTGGTGCGTGCGACAGGACTTGAACCTGTATGCCTTGCGGCGCCACCCCCTCAAAGTGGTGTGTCTGCCAATTCCACCACGCACGCAGTAAAGCCAAATTCAGTAACCGCTTAGGCCTGAGCCGTCTTTCTGCTCCGCCGTTCGTTCTCGAGTGCGGCTTCAACCTTAGCCAGTTCAATTTCCAACTGACGAATTTCATCAAGAAGTGTTTGCATTCCGGGCGCTTTTAAATCAACGCTGCTGCCTTCTTGACGCGCACCATCGTACACACGGCTGCCCAGTTGTGCAAATTTTTTCGTAACTTTGTGTTCCAACGCCGCTTTTTCAATCAAAAGTTTCGTGATCTGCGCGGCTTCACCGGCTTTTTCCGAAACTGTTTTTACCGAAACTTTAGCGGCTTCAAAAGCCTGGTTAAAAGCTTTTTCTGCTTTTTCGTAGAGCGTCTTGGTATCCATACCGTCTCCCGCCGTTCAGCTTCGGCACTTTAGTTGTATGTCTGCAACAAGATACCCGGTAAAGCAGCCCGTTCAATCGCCTGTTCAAGATTGGCTGGGGGACTAGGATTCGGCTCCTAGCCCTTCGGGTCTACGGTAGCCGCCCGCTTTCACAAACGTGACATCTGTCACGTTTGAAATCGAAAGCTCCCTTCGAATCCCAGAAGCGAGCCGTCCAGTCTTTCACGCTGCCAATACTAAGTTTGAAAAACTTTTATTGGCTGGGGGACTAGGATTCGAACCTAGACAGACAGATCCAGAGTCTGTCGTGCTACCGTTACACCATCCCCCAAGGAACAGCGGCAAATGTACCAGCTTTTAAAGAGCGCGCATTATAATCAATTTGTTCCTGGTGTACAAGATAGGATTTTATCGAAGAAATTTACCCCAAAGACACGTGATCCAGGCCTAGAAGAGCTCTCACCTTCTGAATCAGCTCGGCACTCCGGAAGGGCTTGCCCAGATAATCCGAAGCTCCCGATTCAAAAATGGCTTTTTTATCTTCATCCGCGTTCAAGGCCGTGAGAGCAAGAACAGGAATATCCCGGGTCTCTGAATGACTTCTGAGCTTGCTGCAGATTTCAAAACCGCTGATACGGGGCATCAGAAAATCCAGAAGAATAACATCCGGATGCCAGCCGGCGATCTGAAGACCCGCTGTAAACCCGTTGTTTTCCGCACGGACTTCAACATGAGGTTCATCATGAAGAAGTTCCGTAAAAATCTCTAAAAGGTCAGGATCGTCTTCAACCACTAGGACGCGAAACGGCTGAGGAGCCTCTTTCAAAGTAGGTGGCACAGCGATGCCTTCGGACTCCATAAAAGAGATAAGATCCGTCCGGGCTATTCGCGCATGCCCTCCCGGAATTTGAAAGCTTTGAATCTTGCCAGACTTCAGGTGAGCATCAAAAGCGTTCGAATCCAAGGCGCAGACAAGAGCCGCCTCTCTGGGGCTATAGACAGGTTTTGATCGATAAGACTCCATGCAAGAACTCCAAGCGTTAACCTTGTAGAGATTACCTGCTGAAACGCGAGGAAGCAAATGGAAGGAATCAGCCGGGCGGCCAGGACATCATCCGCCCGCTTAAAAGATGAAAGTGAAGGTGGTAAACCGATTGCTGGGCCTGGGGGCCATTATTGGTCACAAGGCGAAAATCATGCCACCCGTTCTGGCGGGCCAAAGAACGGGCCCTCAGCATCATTTCCCCTGCCAGCAGGCTGTCCTCATCTTTAAGGTCGGAGATGTTCTCGATGTGCTTTTTGGGAATGATTAAAACGTGAACAGGCGCCTGAGGATGAATATCTTCAAAGGCGAGGAAATCCAAATCTTCAAAAAGCTTCCGGGCAGGAATTTCGCCTTTGACGATTCGGCAAAAAAGGCAGGCGGTCATAGTTCAGGAAGTTCTGGAAACACCGGCAAGAAAAGCACGGATGCGACTCTGGCAGTCTGTTTTTCCCAAAACACTCATAAGCTCAAAAAGTCCCGGACTCACAGTCGTACCCGTCAGCATAAAACGGGCAGGATGGATCAGCACCTTCAATTCAAGTCCCCGGGAAGCGCAAAACTCGCGGGTTTTTTTATCAATTTCTTCGTGGCTGTCAAAGCTGGAAAGTCCTTGCAGGCACTCCTGACTCCAAGCTTCCAGAATCCCGGGCAATGCACTGTCTTTAAAAAGATCTTCCCGGATTTTGAGGTCGTATTCCGCAACATCTTCAAAAACGTAAGAAGCTTCACTTTTCAAGTCGCGGAAAATTTTAATACGCGTCCGGTAGAGAAGCACAAGCCTGCGCCAGACAGCCTCACCGAGAGTCCTGGCTTCGTCGGGATAAAACTCCGTGATTCTTCTGAGGTAATCCTCTTCGCTGATCAGCTTAAGATGCTGGCTGTTGATCCACAAAAGCTTTTCAGGGTTGAAGCAGGCCTGGGCTTTGTTAATCCGCTTGAGACTGAACTTTTTAGACAGGTCCTGTAATGAAAACAGTTCTTGATTCGCGTCCGCGCCCCAACCAAGAAGGGCAAGGTAATTGAGCAGGCCTTCCGGAAGGTACCCTTCATTTCTGTAATGCGTGACGGATACCGCACCGTGTCTTTTGGAAAGAGGCGCCCCATCTGAACCCGCGATTAAAGGCAAATGTCCGTACTTGGGGGGCTTCCATCCTAAGGCTTCGTAAAGAAGCAGCTGCCGCGGAGTGTTCGACAGATGGTCATCCCCTCGCACCACATGGGACACCGACATATCGTGGTCATCCACAACCACCGCAAAATGATATGTGGGAAACCCGTCCGATTTCATAATGACAAGATCTTCGAATAATGCCGCGTCAAATTCGACGGGGCCGTGGACTAAATCATGAAACAGGATTTTCTTGGGAGGCATTTTAAAAACAACCGCCTTCTTCCCCTCTTTCTCCTGTTCAAAAGCGAGGCCTCTCTGCAGCAAATCGGCGGCCGCTTCACGGTAGCGGTCCAAACGGCGGCTTTGATAGACAAGCGCCTCGTCCCACTGAAGGCCAAGCCATTTCATCGACGCCAGGATCTCCTGCTCAAACTCGGGCTTTGAACGCAGCTGGTCCGTATCTTCGATGCGAAGCAGGAAGGTTCCGCCCTGATTACGCGCGTAAAGAAAATTGAACAGAGCTGTTCTTACACCTCCGATGTGAAGATAGCCCGTCGGAGAAGGCGCGAAACGAACCCTGACCGCGCTTTTTTGAGTTTCTGTCATGATTTTCCCTGTGTTACCGTGCGGATTAATTTTTTGACCTGCTCAAGATCAAGGGGCTTACGCAGGCAGGCTTTGGCGCCAAGCTCCAAAACTTCCTTTTCTTTATTGGGAGGAAGGTACCCTGACATAAAAACAACAGACACCTTATCGTTGATCTTCCGGAGCTCTTCAAAAATCTGACGCCCTTCCATACGGGGAAGAAGAACATCCAGAAAGATAAGGTCGAAAACTTTTTCCCTCACAATACGGAAAGCCTCCTGTCCGCTGGTCGCGATATCCACTTGATGGCCGTCATCCTCAAGCAATCCGCGGAACTCCTCGCAAATCGACTTCTCGTCATCAATGATCAAAATACACGCCATGGGACGCCCTCCTATTCAGGAAACTTGAAATTTTCACGCAATGTGGCGAAATAGCTTCGCCTGGAGCTGGTCACAAGCCGCACAGGCAAAGAGGACTTGGTCACTTCTATCGTGAAGCCTGTATCAATCTCAAGGTCTTCCTGCCCATCGATGGTAAGCAGCGCTTTCGCTTCGCCGCGCCCGCCTTCCATCACTACAGAAATTTTTTCCTGACAGGAAACCACCATCGGACGAAGGGAAGAAGCATGCGGACAAATCGGAGTAATGACCATCGCGCTGAGCGAGGGGTGAACAATGGCTCCGCCGGCAGACAGAGAGTAAGCCGTGGAGCCCGTCGGAGTGGCAACGATAACGCCATCACCTGAGAACCGGGTAAGTTTTTCTTCGCTGACACGGACACTTAAATGAAGCATCCGGGTTAACCCCTCCCGGCTCACAACAACATCGTTTAAAGCCACAAAATCCCGGCACCGTTTCGCGTCTTGGTGGACTGCCCGGCAAAGGAGGGTTAAACGCTCTTCGATATCTGAACGGCCCGCGTAAAAGTTTTCGAGCTCTTCATAAACTTCTTCCTGCTTTACTTCCGTTAGAAAACCGAGCTTGCCGAGATTAACACCGAGAATAGGAACGGACTCTTTGCGCATTTTTCCAGCGGCAGCAAGCAAGGTGCCGTCACCGCCAAGGCAAACAACAAGGCCGATTTTTTCAAGACAGCTTTCAAGAGAGGACTGGGTTGTTTCAAAAACCTCAATACCGTTTTTGGCAAACCACGAGCGGAGGCCTTCAAGCAGTTTGAGCGCCCCTTCTTTGTTGCGGTTAACAACAATTCCAGCGGCTTTTTTCATACGCTTTCAACCAGCGACATTCATCTACGCCAGCTTTTGAGGCCCGGAAATGAGGGCGGATTTTTTCAGCTTCAGTTCCTGGCGGATCCGTTCCGCGATTTTTTCAGGAGACAGCCCGAACTCATCCAGAAGAACAGTCTGCGATCCGTGTTCAATAAACCGATCGGGCAAAGCAAAGCGGGTGACCTGCGCCCCGCTGATACCCCGACTTTCAAGAAACTCCAGAACTTTTGAGCCAAACCCGCCCGTCAGAACATGTTCTTCGAGCGTAAAAAGATAGGGGCTTTTCTGCAGGGATTCAAGAATAAGACTCTCGTCCAAGGGACGCGCGAAACGCATATTCACAACCCGTAATTCGACTCCCTCCTCTTTCAACATTTCTGCCGCCTGCAGTGCGGAAGCAAGCATGCTGCCGAGCGCGAGAATCGCGCCATCCTGCCCCTCACGGACAACCTGACCTTCCCCAATAGAAAAATCTTCCGGCGAAAGATTCTCCAATGTTCCGGGAACATTCCCCCGAGGATAACGAAGCGCGAAAAGTCCAGGGTATTGAAGCCCCAGCTTCAGCATACGTTCCATTTCACGCTCATTCACGGGCGCCGCGATAACCGCTCCCGGAATGTGCCCAAGATAGCTGATATCAAAAACACCATTGTGTGTCGCCCCGTCAGCGCCAACCAGACCAGCCCTGTCAAGAGCCACAACAAGGGGCAGCCGCTGCAGCGCCACATCATGAATCAGATTGTCCTGAGCACGCTGCATAAAAGTGGAATAAATCGCACAAACTGACCGGACACCGCCCTTTGCCAGAGCACCAGCGAAGGTCACGGCATGCTGTTCGGCAATACCGACATCAAAAAAGCGGGAGGGAAACTCCTTTTCAAAGTCCGACAACCCGGTCCCCGTTGGCATAGCGGCCGTAATCGCAACGAAATTCTTGTCTTCGCGGGCGATGCGGGACAAGGCACTCGCAAAAGCTTTCGTATAGGCGACCCCCTCTTTCACAACAGGCGCTGCCGACTTTATTTTTTCTCCGGTTTTTACATTGAAAGGCGTAACCCCGTGAAGCTTTTCTTCATCTTTTTCAGCAAAGGCGTAACCTTTGCCCTTTTCCGTAACCAGATGAAGCAGACAGCAGTCCTTAAGAGACAAAATTCTCTGCAGCGTCTTAACAAGCGCCACAATGTCATGTCCGTCGATCGGACCAAAATAACGGAAACCCAATTCTTCAAAGATGATTCCGGGAACAAAGATATTCTTCATCCCTTCCAGATTTTTGACGGTAAACTTGCGAAGACGGGGAAATCGGTCGAGCTGTTTTTCCACTTCCGTGCGGACACGGTTGTAAATAGGGTCCGTTATGACGCGGTTAAGGCAGTTGCTTATGGCACCGACATTTTTTGCAATCGACATTTTGTTGTCGTTGAGAACAATAAGCATTTTCTTTTTCAGGTGTCCGGCATTATTCATGGCTTCAAACGAAAGCCCGGACGTAATCGCGCCGTCTCCGGCAACGGCCACAACTTCTTCGCACCCCCCCTTTAAATCACGCGCAACAGCAAGGCCAAGTGCCTGCGAGATAGCAGTTCCGGCGTGACCCACGATAAACGGATCATGAGGACTTTCAAATGGCGAAGGAAAACCACTGATCCCCCCAGGCTGGCGGATCGTTTCAAGCTTGTCTCGCCGGCCAGTGATCATCTTGTGAACATAAGCCTGATGACCCACGTCCCAGCAGATCTTGTCGTTCGGAGAATCCAAAAGATAATGAAGCGCGATGTTAAGCTCAAGCGCGCCGAGGCTTGCACCTAAGTGTCCGCCGGTTTTCGACACACATTCAATCAGGTATTCACGATATTCCGCCGCGACTTCCGGCAGTTTCTCAAGCGGAACTTTTTTAAGGTCCGCGGGGGAATTAATCTTTTGAATCCACTTCGACATGATGAGAACTCTCCTTGGGCATTCGTTCCAATAAATCATCAGCGAGAAGCATCAGCTTGTCAGCCTTTGCACCCAGCGTCCGAACCTCGCGTTTGGCTTTCGCGATCAGGTCGCGAACATTCTCCCGCACTTCACTTGCTTTCATAACTTTCAGATAGCCATCGCCATCGTGAAGGTCATCAACTGCCTGAAACGCAAGACCGACCATTTCTCCGTAATGCAGCATTTTCTGCCGTGTCTCAGAATCAGCGCCGGAAATTAAAGCGCCGCATACAGTGCTGCAACGGATCAGCTTTCCGGTTTTGTGAACGTTAATATGATCGAGAAGCGGCAAATCAAGCTCCTGTCCGGCAGACTGGAGGTCCGAAACCTGGCCGCCAATCATACCATAAGTGCCTGCCGCCGTCGATATTTCGGTCAGTATTTCAAGGGCCGTTTCAGCAGGTTTTACTTCTGCCAGGAGCTGAAAAGCCTGCGTCAAAAGAGCGTCGCCAGCGAGAATCCCTATGGCTTCTCCGAACTTCTTATGCACCGTGGGTTTTCCGCGTCTTAAATCATCATTATCCAGAGCCGGCAGATCATCATGAACGAGGGAATAGGAGTGAATAAGTTCGATGGCGGCCGCCGGAATCAGGGCCTCCGAGATCCTTCCTCCGCAGGCTTCCGCGGCCGAAAGCGTCAGCACCGGCCGGAACCTTTTGCCTCCTGTAAAAACAGCATAATGCATCGCCTCGTGAAGCTGTGCGGGCACGTGGTCCGAAGGTGGAAGAATCTGCCTGAGCTTTACATCTACAGCAAAAATAAGATCCTGAAATGTTTTTTCGTAACTCACAAAAGGCCCTCCTCTTCATCGCTGCGCACAGAACGGGTTTTACGGACGGCACTTTTTCTGCCCGTTTCTTCGGCGGGCAAATCCTCTTCTCCGTCGAAATCTTTTCTGATCAAAGAGCCATCCAGTCCCCGGCTCAGAATTTCGATTTTCTTTTCCGCTTGAGACAAACGATCCTGACACACCTGGGAAAGCTTGACGCCCTCCTCGTACTTTTTCAAAGCTTCTTCGAGCGACACTTCTCCGGATTCCAGATCTGCAACGATTTTCTCCAGTTTTTCGATCGCTTTTTCAAAAGGTATTTCCTGCGTCATAAATCCTCCAGATTAAGATGTATGCGAATCACTTCCGATTCCACGGTTCCTTTGCGAAAACGGGTTTCGAACGTTTCTCCAGGTTTAAGATCATCGGCTTTTTGAATCACCCTGCCGTTTTTTCGAGCTACAGAATATCCGCGGGCAAGAACACTCAAAGGGCTCAAGGCGTGAAGTCTTCCTGCGGCGTTTCCAAATTCCTGCCGCCTGTCAGAAAGCAGAGCCTTCATAGCCATTTGAAGCTGGCGCATCCGGTCGTCAAGCTTCAACGAAAACTGCTCGAGCCGATGAACGGGCTGACGAAGAACATAACTGTCCTGAAGGGATTCCAGATGCTTGCGAAGAACCCTGAGTCGGCTGACCATTGACTGGGCCAGTCGGCGCCTCGAATGCGCGAGGTGACGCTCCAGCTCTTCCCTGTTCTGAACCACGAGCTCAGCGGCTGCCGAAGGCGTTGGCGCTCTCAGATCCGCGACTGCGTCACAGATAGTCCAGTCAACCTCATGCCCTACCGCTGAAATCACGGGAATGCGGGAGTCAAAAACCGCACGGGCAACGACTTCTTCGTTGAAAGCCCATAGATCTTCAAGGCTTCCGCCCCCTCTCCCGACAATGAGGACGTCCACACAGTTAAGATCATTCATCTCTCTGACAGCGCGGGCAATTTCATCGGCGGAGCCGTCGCCCTGCACACGAACAGGATAAATAAGAACTTCAGTCCCCTTAAAACGGCGGTTCACCACATTTAAAATGTCCCGTATCGCAGCGCCTGTTGGAGACGTTACAACGCCTACGCGTTTTGGAAGCGAAGGAATAGTTTTTTTGTGGCGGGCGTCAAAAAGCCCTTCTTTTTGCAGTTTTTCTTTAAGCTGCGTAAATGCCAGCTGCAGCGCGCCGAGGCCTAGGGGTTCCATTTGCTGAATATAAAACTGAAACTGCCCGCGCGCTTCATAAAGAGAAACACGGCCATGCACAAGGACTTTAAGGCCGTCCTTGACTTGAAACTTGACCGACACATTATCCCGGCCGAAGAAAACAGCGCCTATTTGTGACTTATCATCTTTTAAAGATAAATACATATGTCCAGACGTGTGTTTCTTAAAATTCGAAATCTCACCTTCAAGCCAAACGGAACCGTAATCGTCCTCAAGCCGGGCTCTGATTTCCCGGTTGAGCTGCGTCACTGTGTATGCCTTACGCTTGTTCGGGCTTAACCCGGAACGGGCTTCCAGGCCTGGTTCAAAAAAAGCTTCATCCGAAAACATAATACAGGGCTTTCTCCGTCTGAATTCCTTGGACACGCTGATCGTTTTTCGCCTCAGGAATTTTTTTTACAAGATGCGCTTCAAATGCAAGCCCCAGGCAAAAAGGTTTCTTCTTCGCAGCAAGAAGCCGATCGTAGCACCCCTTCCCTCTGCCCAGTCTTCTGCCTTGAAAATCAAAAGCCAGTCCGGGAATCAAAGCCAGATCCATCTTGGACAAAAGAGACAAATTCTTTTTCAGCTTACGGGGCTCCCACACGTCAAATTCACCGGGAATAAGGTCAGTTTCAACGTTCTTGACCCGGTAGATGCCAAGACTACCGTCAGTGCAGATGGCCGGTAAATAGACTTGCTTCTTCAAACGGAGCGACTTTTTTAACAAGCTCCATGTGTCCGGTTCATCTTTAAGGGATGCAAACAGTAAAATTTTTCGAGCTTTGCGGTAGATATCCCAGCGAAGGAGACACTCTAATATCCGGCGGGCTTTAGCACTGCGGCTGGCCGAAGACAGAGATTTGATCCGAAGGCGTTGCCGGGCACGCAAACGGCGTTTCTGAATGTCAATATTGGAGAGGCCCATGAGGCCGACATTTTAGTGAAAAGCAGGATCTCATGCCAGGGAAATAAAGCGGGACAGAATCAGGTAAGAGACGCTGAAGTCCGGCCTTTGAACAACGAAGGAACTTCTTTCACGCCATCCTCGCTGCTGATCCGGTCACCCGCAGCAGCGCCTGAGCTTCCACCGCTTGAAACAGTCGAGGTCCAGGTTGTCTTGGGAGCGTCAAAGGTTGACGCGATTCCCGCAATCTTGTCGTTTTTGTTCTTGAGTTCCTGATCTCTTTTTTTGAGTTTCTCTTCCCAAAGAGCGATCGCTTCTGAAATTTTATCACTGCTGCTTGACGGTGTAGAAGACAAGGTCTCCGCGGTCTCGGGAGCTTCCGTTTTGCGGAACAAATCCGAACGCACGCGAAAATCAGAGTCTCTCTCTTTGGGCTTCACGGTTTCAACAGGATAACGGTTTAGGTCGCCAGCATTGATTCTGGAGGCAGACTGGTACGTCGCCTTGATCTTCTCAAGATCATCCATTTCACGTTTCACGGCTTCCTCACGGTATTTGAGCTGCTTGGACTTGTGCTCGACATCCTGCTTGGCGGTTTCAATCAGCGCAGACGCCTGCTTCACTTCATCGCGGTAAAGTTCAAAAGCTTTTTCACGGTCAGAAAGAAGCTGGCTCCGGCGTTCAAGCTCAGCACTCTGAGAGGCAAGGAAATTCTTTTCATTGTCAGCGGCTCTCAGCTTCTCCAAAAGCTCTTTTTCTTTTTTCTGCAAATCAGAGCTCCGGCTCTCGAGCTCCGCGGAAACAGCGGCTTTCTCACTCTGCCATAATTCGTAAGCCTGGCGGTCCTGATCAAACTGAACCCGGGCTTTCTCAAGTGACAAGTGCGACTGGCGGAGAATATCCGCCTGCTCTTCAAGCTGCGAAGATTTTAGTTTTAAATCAGCTTCTCTCTCCATAAGACGCGATTCAGCGGTATTCACCTGTTCCTGATAAGTCTTAAAAGCGTTTTCTTTTTCCTGAAGGATAAGTTTCTGGCGCTCCAGGCTTTCGGATTCATCACGAAGAGCTTTTTCACGGCGCGCCTGTTCGTTCTGCCAGCTCTCCTGCGCGGCGCGTGCAAGCTCATAGGCTTTCTGATCCTCATTCAGCGTCTGTTTATCCAGATTGATGCGTTGTTCCACGTTCATCAACTCAGCAATGCGCGCTTCGTGCTTTTTCTTTTCTTCTTCCAGGCGGCTCATGGAAATTGAGGCCTCATTCTGGAAAGCTTCAAAAGCTCTTTTCTGTTCCTGGAGCTGGAGTTCTTTAGCCTGAACTTCCTCACGAAGCTTCTGACTGCTCGCTTTTTCAGCTTCATGCGCTGTGATTTCAGTGCTTAAACGGCTTCTGAGTTCTTCGATCTTCTGCTTTTCACTATTGATCTGAGAAACTTCCGTATTTTTTTCGTTCTCCCAGTTCTCCTGGGCAAGGCGGCGGGCAGATTCGTAAGCCTCTTTTGCCTTCTCAAGTTCAAGCCGCTCCGCTTCTATTTCCTGGGCCTTGCGAATGGATTCCTCGATGCGCCGTGTAACTTCAGCTTCTTTGAAGGCCAGATTGTTTTCGGCGGCAGTCATTTGCTTTTCGCGGTCAGCCAGCAGATCCTGCTGTTTCTGGAGTTCAGCTTTAAGAGCAGCTTCACGGTCGTTATAAAGATCAAGCAGCTCTTTTTCTTTCAACGCCAAGGCTTCTTGATTCTTTTTAATCTCTGCTGAAACTGCGATTGTCTGTTCATTGGAACGCCGGACAAAATCCGACTGCAGCTTAATTTCCTGAGTGCGGAGTTCCTCAAGTTTAGACTGAATCTGAGAGCGCTCCGTGGTCACGGCATCAAGAATATTTTTCTCATTGGCTTTCATCTCGGCTTCACGCTGGCTGAGGTTCTGGAAAGCGGCCGCAGTCTGTTCATTCACCCGGCGCTCGATTTCGATCTGAATATTTTCTTTTTCAGCCTGAATTTCCTTTATCCGTTGTTGGAGAGCCTGCTTTTCTGCCGCCAGATTCTTCTTTTCTGCCGTCAAACGGGCATCCTCGGCACTAATCCGCTCTGCTTCGCTTTGCTGTGCCGCAAGACGTCTGGCAGACTCGCCCTCAAATGCCGCTTTGTCAGTTAACAGCTGATTTTCGCGGTCACTTAAAGTGCTCTTCAATGTTTCAACATCCGCCCTTAAAACAGCGAGGCCTTCTTTTTCTTTCAAAAGAGACTGCTTTTCAGCCCGCAGCGCGACGATTTCAGACTCAAGGGATTGTTTATTGGCGATGGCACTTTCCTCTGCCGCTTTTGCTTTAGCCGAATCCTGTTCCAGCGAAATTTTTCTCAGCTCCAGATCTTTCCTGGTTTTCTCCAAAAGCGCAACTTCGCTTTCAGCCTTGGCCTTTGCCGATTTCAATTGTTCAACAGCCTGAATCAATGCAAGCTTTTCGTCAGTAAGAGATTTCTGATCGGCTTCAAGGCGTGTCCGCTGCTCAGCGAAAGACTTCTGCGCTGTTTCAAAATCCAGCTTGGCCTTCTCAAGCGTCTTCTTTTCATTTTCGAGCGAAAGCCTCGACAGGTCTGTCTCTTTCTGAAGAGCCGCAGTCTTGTCGGCAAGATTCAGCTTCAATTTCTCAAGGTCAGCTTTTTGCTGTTGAAACTCAGCCAGGGTATTCTTTCTATCCAGTTCCCACTGCGACTGTTTCTGCTTCAGATCCTGGATTTCCTGCATCAACGACGCTCTGACGCTTTCAACCTTGGATTCACGATCCTGCAGCATTTGCTCCTGATCCGCCCGCGTTTTCTGCCAGTCCGCCAAATCTTTGTCCAGCGCTCCCTTTTCAGTTTCAAGAAGGGACTTGGCTTTCTCAAGCATGACAAGCCGGTTTCTCATACTCTCATCCTGAGTGGCGACTTCCTTTTGCGTCAGAGACAGTGCCTGCTCGCGTTTCGCGACCTGCTGCTCAAGCTCAGTTAAAATATTCCGGCGCGTATCAAGATCAGTAAGTTTTTTCTTAACATCAATCTCCCGGGCCTCAAGATCACGGGCCTTCTCATCGGTCGCCAGCTTTTCTTTTTCAAAAGCCTTGGTCTGACGAGCCAAATCAGTCATCTGACGCGTCACTTCCTCGCTCTTCAAACGGACTGTTTCCTCGCGCTTCTTCAAACCGTCCATATCAGCCTGTTTGGCAGATTCCCATTCCGTCCGGTTTTTATCAAAAGCAGTGCGCTCATCCTGCAGCGATTTGAGAGAGACTCTTAATTTCGCTGATTCTTCATCAAGATTCTTCTTTGAATTCACCAGCTCAGCAGCTTTAGACGCAATCGTTTTTTCACGCCCGGAAACTTCCAGCTTACCGGCTTCAAGAGAGGTCTTCAAAGCGCTCAGCTCCTGTTGCTGCAGCTGCAGGGCTTCCTGCTGTTTGAGTAATTCAGTCTTACGCAAGCTGAGATCTTGTTCATCTTTTTCCTGACGGGCGCGCGTTTGATCCAATGCGGCCTTTTCTGCTGTCAGGGATTTTTTCTCTTCGGCTAAAGCCGATGCTTTTGCAGACAACTCGGCAGTCTTGGCCTGCACAGTTTTCTCACGCGTCTCAAGCTGTGCCGCGTGATTCTGTGCTGCTGTTTCACGCGCCGTCAAATCTTTGTCTTTGGCGGTGAGGCTTGCCTGAAGCGCTGTCAGCTGATCATTCTGGGATTTAAGAGACGTCTGCAGTTTGGCGAGTTCAGCGGTTTTGAGCGCAATGGCTTCAGCCCGTGCATTAAGATCTTTTTCCGCTGCTTCCCGAGCCGTCTGCCATGCTTTACTTTCCGTCTCAAAAGCAGAACGGTTCTGGGTAAATTCAGTAAATTTAACTTTCAATTCCTCCTGGCGCATCGCGAGATCTTTATCTCTCGACGCGAGAGCAGATTCCTTTTCATTGATGTGCTTTGCCCGGGCCTCAAGAGACTGTTTTTCCATTTCCAGCTGTCTGGCAAGATCATCCAGCTGGCGGCTTTTTGCTTCAAGCTGTGCTGTTTCAGCCGCGTAGCGGGACTGGGCGGAAGCAAGCTCCTGCTCCCTGGCTGTGAGATCCTTTTCCTGTGCCTTCAGGGCTGTCATATATTGATTGAGCTGCGCCTGCTTTGACTGAAGCTCTTGACCTAATTTTGTGACTTCCGAATCTTTTGAAAGCAGCTGGCTTTGACGGGTTTCAAGAGCCATTGACCGCTGCTCGAGCTCGGCTTCCCATTTCTGGCGGTCCTGAGCAAGAGCTGCCTGAGAATTCGCTAAAGTCTGCTTTTCAGCCGACAAGGACTCTTTCGCCTGGATCAATTTAACGATTTTTTCCTGGAGGCTTGCCTGTTGCTCCTGGATTTTGGCTTTATCCGCTCCCACCTCGGCGGATCTTTGTTCAAGATCCAGCTTCATTCGGGTCAACGAATCTTCTTCCTGCCTGAATTTCTGAAGCGACATCTGGTAAGCGGCTGTCTTCTGCTCAAGATCGGCCTGCTTCGCACTGAGGTCTGCTTCCGTTCTTTCTTTCTGCTGCTTGAACTCCGCAAGCTGTGTCATGAGTGAGTTCTGGGCACTCCGTTTCTGCTCTTCCCATTCAGAGCGGAGAGATTCAAACTCCTGCTTCTCACGGACCAGTTTCTCTTTGCCCCCGACAAGCTGACTCAGCGTTTCCTGCATAGCGCTCTCTTTCGCGCCTATATGCATTCCTTTGTTCTCAATTTCCTGCTGCCGGGCCTCTAAAGCACTCCACCGGGCTGACAAATCCGCTTCCCGGGCACTCATTTCAGCAACTTTCTGCTCGTAAGCAGTAATTTTGTTCTGAAGCTCGGATTCTTTCTGACGGATCGCCGTTTCTGAAACAGTCTGCAGCTTTTGTTCTTTCTCGGTCAGTTCACGCATTTTTTCTGCCAGGAGAGCTTCTTCTTTTTTTCTTTTCGATTCCCAAAGCGCCTGATCGCGAACAAGAGACTGGCGCTGCCTCTCAAAATCTTCTTTCGTGCCGACAATTTCCGCTACCATACTGCGCACATCCGTGTCACTGCTGCGCGACTGAAGGGCCTGGCTTTCAAGTTCTGCTTTCCGGGATGCAAGCTCTGCCTCTTTTTGTTCAAGGGCCGCGCTCTTCTGCTCGAGAATCCTGAGTTTCTCAGCCACTAGAAGTTCCTTGTCCTGCTGGCTGCCGCTGGCTGACTTCACTTCCTTTTCCAGACTTTTAAGCGCCTGCTCATAACCTGACTTTTCTTTGAGCCACCGGCTTTTTTCACCAGCTAAAAGATCCCGTTCCTGTGCAAGGGTCTTCATTTGCTCCTGAATCTGGGCGAGCCGGCCGGCGTCAGTGCTTTGAGCCTGAGACCTGGCATCCGCAACGCGCCCTAGTTCGATCTTCTGCTGAAGCAGAGCCGTCTTGTCATTTTCCAGCTTGTTCTTCTCTGCGATCAGAGACTCTTCAGCTTTCTTGAGTTCAGTCTCTTTCACTTTCAGTTCAGAAACCCATTTCTGGATCTGCTGACTATTATCTTTTTCACGGCCTTCGAGCTTTTGGCGCAGCTCGAGCTGCTCCTGCTTAAGTTTAAGAATCTCCTCTTCCTTATTTCTCAGAGTGCGGGACAGTGCGTCAACCTGCTGATTCAAAGCCGCGTCACTGGGGGAAATCTGCGCTTCCGCCGCCATATCCCGCTGCGCCATTTGAGCTTCAAAGGCTTCTCTTTCGGAAGTCAATTTCGCGCGCAGCTGGCTGAGCTCAGCCTTCTGCATTTCAAGCTGCCGCTTCTCGGCCTCAAAGGCACCCGGACGTGAAGCTTCCGAGGGATCCGCGGAGAAAGACCGCTTTCCTTCCTTCTGCCAATCACGTTTTTCTTTTTTGAGTTCTTCAATTTTAGCCAGAAGGGCCTGCTTAATGGAGTCTATACGAGCCTGTTTTTCCCGAAGCACTTCCATCTCAGCGTCGCGCTGACGCTCCCATTGACGGCGGCTTTCTTCAAACTCGGTAATTTCCTGCAGAACATTTCCGGAAGGGGCAACATTTTGGGCATAGAGCGAAACGGAATCGTTCAGCGTCATTACGGCGGCCAGGACGAATACGGCAATTTTAGGTTTTTTCACGCGGTCTCTCTGAAGGAAAGGATTGACAAGTAAACTCATTCTGGTTGGCTGCTCGAATAAGATCCTTGCCTGTAAGCAAGGGTTAAATTAGCACAGGTATTTTTTCCAGTCAACGCGCAAACGTGATAAATGAAGGGCTGAAACGAATTTAACTTGTGTTGCTTTTGTTCGTATTCGGCCGCCGCACGCTCTCGTCAACCCATTAGAACGGCATCGGCCGCCAATACCTTAACCGTGGATTTTGTAAGCGGGGAAAAAGGCCGAGTGAAAAGCAAATAGTCTGACATAACAGTGAGAGGCTTTGCTATAATCCGACTCTCGTTGATCAAGCCCCCATAGCTCAAATGGATAGAGCAGCTCCGTCCTAAGGAGAAGGTTGCATGTTCAAGTCATGCTGGGGGCAATTTTCAAAAACTGATTTTTCTCCCCACCCAGGCTAGCCCCCCCCAATCTTATTTATCCATCACGCATGACTTGAAGGGAGCCGCTTCGCTTTTCTAACGGAAACGCGACCTCATGGGAGCGTTGACCTCCTTCGAAGCGGCGGAGGGCCGACCGGAAGGCGCATCCTTGAGCGGAAATCTTTTGGCAAAAAGATTGGAGCGAAAGGGTTCTTGCGCCTGGAGGCGCCTGGTCAATGCTGTGAGATGGGGGGCAATTCTAATCGCCGTATTTGATAAGAGAAAAAACTTCGTGCGTCCCGAGCTTATCTCTTCCCTTTAGGAAAGCTAACTCCACCATAAAAACAAACAGTTCCACTTTACCGCCAAGCTCCTCAACTAGCTGTGCCGCAGCCTGAGCGGTGCCGCCTGTGGCAAGCAGATCATCAATGATGACAACCCGCATTCCCGGCTTAAGAGCATCCCGGTGAATTTCCAGAACGGCCTCGCCGTATTCAAGAGAGTAGCTGACCTGCTTTGTTTCACAAGGGAGCTTGCCTTTCTTACGGACTGGAACGAAACCCTTTTTCATTTTGTATGCAAGAGCTGGACTAAAAATGAAGCCTCGCGATTCGATACCGATAATGAGATCAATCTCGTACTTAGACATCTCTGCAGCAAACGCGTCTATGACGGAAGAAAATAGTGACGCATCCTGCAGAACAGGCGTGATATCTCTAAAAAGAATGCCCTCTTTAGGAAAATTAGGAATATCGCGAATCGACGCTTTCAGGTGGGATAGATCAAGAAGCGGCGTCATGAAACTTTAACTCAGGTAATCCGTAAGATGATCTTTTTCCGTCTCTAAATGAACCCGGATCTTTTTAAGTGACGCGGCTTCAATCTGACGCACGCGTTCGCGTGTGATGCCGAACTCCTGAGCGACTTCTTCCAGCGTCCGGGTTTCATCATCATCAAGACCAAAACGTAAGACGAGGATCCTGCGTTCTCTTTCGTCCAGACGGTTTAAAATTGCTCGAATACGTTCGTTCTTTAAAAGTTCCGCCATGTTCGCGTCGGGAGAATGAGAAGAATCATCTTCAATAAGATCAATAAGCTCTGCGGTGCCGTCAAGACTGACCGGGGCGTTCAAGGAACTCGGCCGGCCGGCGATGTTTTCAATTTCTTTGATCTTGTTAACAGGCACCTGCATGATTTTGGCGATTTCCTTGCGGGTCGGCACGCGGCTCAGCTTCTGCATCAACCCATCCTTCACGCGGCGCCACTTGGAAATAATGTCGTACATATAAACAGGAATCCGGATCGTCTTACCCTGATTGGAGAGAGCGCGCATAATCGCCTGCTTGATCCACCAGGAAGCGTAAGTTGAAAATCGGTAACCGCGCTGAGGATTAAACTTTTCAACAGCCCGCATCAGTCCGATATTGCCCTCTTCCACAAGATCGGAAAAGGCCAGCCCCATATTGCTATAGCGCTTCGCGATCGAAATGACAAGGCGGAGATTCGAGCGGATCATGTGTTCGCGTGCTTTGGGAGCTTCTTCCCCACCCGCCTGAACCTTTTCAGCCAGGGAAATCTCAAGTTCCGGCGTCAGAAGAGGGATATTTTCTATCTGCGTCAGGTAGATTTTCATCGGGGTACGGTCAAGGGTCTGCTCCTCATAATGATATTCAGGAGCGTCAGGAGTCCCATCATCATCACCGTCCCGCTTGCGGCGGCGGCGTTCGACAGGAATCTCAAGAGAAGCCTCGTTTTTCAGCAAGTCACGGGTCTCTCTCTGAAGCCGATCTTCCGGAGGCTTTGAAAGAGCGGACTCCTTGGAGTGTTTGGGTGCTGCGGACGGTTTGGAAACAACTGCCTTAGGTTTCGAAAGAGCCGCCTTCTTTTTAGAAGAAGGCGGCTCTTTCTTTGAAGGACGCACAGCAGCCTTTTTAGCAATAGGCTTCTTTGCTTTTTTAGAAACGGGCTGCGTATGCTTGGATGTCTTTTTACCCTTCATAAACCTTTCTACCGGAATTTACTTCTTTTTGTTCTTCTTTTCGCGCACCGAGGCTTGAGCCGCGGCAAGACGCGCGATCGGAACGCGGTAAGGAGAACAGCTGACGTAGTTCATACCGGCCCGGTGGCAAAATTCCACCGAAGCGGGATCTCCGCCATGCTCACCGCAAATACCCACTTTAAGTTCGGGTCTTGTTTTACGGCCTTTTTCGACTCCGAGTTGAACTAAATATCCAACTCCTTCCTGATCAAGGCTCTGGAAAGGGTCTTTTTCGAAAATCCCCTTCTCCACGTAACCTCCCAGGAAAGAACCCGTATCGTCGCGTGAGAACCCGAGGGTCATCTGCGTCAGGTCGTTCGTGCCGAAAGAGAAAAACTCGGCGCCTTCCGCAATTTGATCCGCGATAATGGCCGCTCTCGGAATTTCGATCATGGTCCCGATCATGTACGGGATCTTGATGCCTTTTTCCTTGAAGACCTTCTCAACGACTTCAATGATGTCCTGTTTCAGAAGATCAAATTCCTTTTTCATGCCCACAAGCGGGATCATGATTTCAGGAAACACCTTGATGCCCTTTTTCTTCACGTTACAAGCCGCTTCCATGATCGCTCGTGCCTGCATCTTGGCGATTTCAGGATACGTAATCGCCAAACGGCAGCCGCGGTGACCCAGCATCGGATTGAATTCGTGAAGAGCCGAGACTTTCTGCCGGACTTTCTCGACAGAAACTTTCATAACCTCAGCCATTTCCTTCTGGTTTCCTTCTTCGTGAGGAAGGAATTCGTGAAGAGGAGGATCCAGGAAACGGATCGTCACAGGCAGCCCGTTCATGGCTTCAAAAATACCTTCGAAGTCGCTTCTCTGCATCGGAAGCAGCTTTGAGAGCGCCTTCTCACGTCCGGCGAGATCATCCGAAAGGATCATTTCGCGAACCGCGATGATTCGGTCGCCTTCGAAAAACATATGTTCCGTGCGGCAAAGTCCGATACCTTCGGCGCCGAACTTGCGGGCAACCTTGGAATCCGCGGGTGTATCCGCGTTGGTACGGACCTTCATCGAACGGACCGCGTCAGCCCATTTCATCAGGATTCCAAACTCACCGGAGAGTTCAGGCTCAACCGTTTCGAGTTTGCCCTGATAAACTTCGCCGAGACTTCCATCCAGGGAAATCCAGTCGCCTTCCTTGACGGCCGTATTGCCCACGCGGAATTCTTTTCTGGCGTAGTTGATCTGCATATCACCGCATCCGGCAACGCAGCATTTCCCCATGCCGCGGGCCACAACGGCCGCGTGAGAGGTCATACCGCCGCGGGCGGTCAGAATGCCCTTGGCCGCGAACATGCCGCCGATATCTTCCGGCGACGTTTCGATGCGGACCAGGATGACTTTCTCACCCTTGGCTGTCCAGGTTTCCGCGTCTTCCGCGTTGAACACCACTCGGCCGCTCGCTGCGCCAGGAGACGCGGGAAGACCTTTCACAATCTTCGTACGGGCCTGCTTCAGGTTAAACGTCGGGTGGAGAAGCTGATCAAGAACGCGGGGGTCGACGCGCATCAGCGCCTCGTCCTGCGTGATTTTCTTTTCTTTCACGAGCTCAACAGCCGTACGAACAGCAGCCGCCGCTGTACGCTTGCCGTTACGCGTCTGAAGGATGTAAAGCTTCCCTTCCTGAATCGTGAATTCAATGTCCTGCATATCCCGGTAGTGACCTTCAAGCTTCGTGCGGACCGCCACGAGCTGCTTGTAAATCGCGGGCCAGGTCTTGGACATCTGATCGAGCGGCATCGGGGTGCGGATACCGGCAACGACGTCTTCGCCCTGAGCGTTGACAAGAAATTCACCGTAGAACTTATTTTCACCGGTGGACGGGTTACGCGTAAAACACACGCCCGTACCTGAAGAATCACCCATGTTTCCGAACACCATCGACTGAATGCTGACGGCCGTGCCGAGCAGACCGAAAATCTCGTTCAGCTGACGGTAACGGAGCGCGCGGGGATTGTTCCAGGAATTAAACACCGCGTTGATCGAGAGGCGAAGCTGCTCGTACGCGTCTGTCGGGAAATCCTGACCGCTTTCTTTACGGATGATCGCGTTGTACTTGGCGACCAGTTCTTTAAGATCCGCGGCTGTGAGATCCGTATCAAGCTTGACGCCGCGCTTGTGTTTGATTTCATCGAGCGCGTGTTCAAAGGAATCATGCTCAACACCCATGACAACGTCTCCGAACATCTGCATAAAACGCCGGTAAGCGTCCCACGCGAAACGTTCGTTCTCGGTCTTGATGATCAGACCCTGAACCACTTCGGGGCTGAGACCCAGATTAAGAACCGTATCCATCATGCCCGGCATCGAAGCCGCAGCGCCGCTTCGCACGGAGACAAGAAGAGGGTTATTGCGGTCGCCGAATTTCGCTCCCATGGCTTTTTCAAGCTTGGCCATGTTCTCGCGGACCTGCTTATCAAGACCTTCCGGCCATTTCTTGCCGTTCTTGTAGAAAAGATCGCAGGTTTCGGTCGTAATCGTGAAGCCGGCAGGAACCGGGATTCCGATATTCGTCATTTCGGCAAGGTTAGCCCCCTTACCGCCGAGAAGCTGCTTCATCTTCGCATTACCTTCAGCCTTACCGCTGCCGAAGAAATAGACGTATTTCGACGCCTTGCCTTTGGAGGCGGTTTTCTTACTCTTTGATTTCGACGCTGTTTTCATTCTTTGTTCTCTCCTTAGTTACTGTTGGGTAAAGGTTTTCAAGTAGGGGTTGCTGACAATTGCTGATCCAGCCGGGAAATCACGGAAAGATCAGCGAGGTGTTCGGTATAAAGGCGGTTGATCTGTTTCATCAGGGACTGGCGGTTCGCCTTGATTCTGGCGTCTTCAACGTTCACCATCACCTGATCAAAAAAATCGTGCACGGGGCCGTAAAAAACCTGCCCGAAAAGACGCGTAGCCTCTTCGAATTTACGGTCGCTCACCCGCTTGGCGATATCCTGCGCGTTATTCTGAAGCAGTTCGTACAGTTTCTTCTCGACGGGCTCCTGAAAAAATTCAGGGTCGATCGCCGCGGCAGAAGCCGGAGAACCCTTCACAATGTTACTGGTACGTTCGACCACTTTTCCTGCTTTAAGAAAATCTTCCGCCGATTCCTCAGACAAACGGTTCAGCGCCTCAAAACGTTCAAAAACATCCGCGAGATCATCAGAATTCGAGCGCCACACGGCTTCAAAAATTTCCTGCGCGCGGGTACCCGGCTTCAGCTGAAGCTCGAAAATCATGCGGTCTTTCAAAAAAGCTTTAAGCTTGGCAGTCACTTCAGCCGCCGTCGGCTGAGGCTTCTCAAAAGTAAGTCCGACGGCGCGGTAAAGATGGCTCGCGGAATCGATCACTTTCGTCAGCTGAAAACGGATTTCAAAAGCGCGGACCATTTTTACGATACTGCCCGCCGCGCGTCTCAGCGCATAGGGGTCCTGGCTGCCTGTAGGTTCCAGCCCCGTTGCAAAAGCGCCCACAAGAAGATCAAGCCGGTCCGCGATACCAAGTAAAGCTCCGAGAAGGTCCATTTCCCGGATCACTTCGCGGTAAGACTGGGAAAGGTTCTTCGGAAGATACTGCGTGCCGATGGCACGAGCCACTTCCTTTTTCTCGCCCGAAGCAAGCGCGTATTCGCGCCCGACCAGGCCCTGCAGATTAGGAAATTCAAAAACAAGGTGAGTCATAAGATCGGCTTTCGCGAGACTTGCCGCGCGCGTCAAATCCGTCTTGAGAGGCCCGTTGGAAGTTTCATCCGCGAGCAGCCCCGCCAGCTTTTCAAACCGTTCACTTTTGTCTTTCATTGAACCGAGCTTGCCGAGGTAAACGATTTGCGCGAGCTGCGGAAGCTTTGAAGACAAAGGCTCTTTCGTGTCCGCGTGAAAAAAATAACGAGCGTCATGGAGACGCGACTCCAGAACATTCTCATAATCAAAACGGATACGGACAAGACCGGAGCGCTTCCCGTTCATCACGGCAACAAAGCGATTTTCCAGAGCCCCCTTCGAATTGCGGACCGCGAAAATCTTCTGATTCTTTTTCATACAGGTTTCAAGAACTTCCGCGGGAAGTTTAAGGTAATCCTTGTCGAATGCGCCATCCAGCATAAAAGGCTCTTCCACAAGCTGGGCCGCCATGTGAACCAGTTCTTCGTCAAAATCTTTCTGCGAGAAACGTGTTTTCAACGCGTTTCGAATGGCTTCTTCGCGGGCTTCCAGGGGCAAAAGCACATGCGCTTTCTTCAGAAGACCCGTATAGATTTTCCAGTCCGCCGTTTTGACCGCAAAAGGCTTGGGAGAAAGAAAACGGTGGCCGCGGCTTTGCGTGGAGGCCTTGATATCCCCCAGTTGAAGAGGCAGCACCTTTTTGTCCAGCAGTGCGATAATCCACCGGACAGGCCGGGGAAACGCGTAGCCGGAAGCTTCCCAGCGCATTCTTTTAGGAAATCCAAGGGTCGCAAAAATATCCGCGAACAAAACGGGCAGCACAGCCGATGAGCTGCGGCCTTTCTCCATGCGCTCAAGGACAACCATCTTGCCCTTGGGAGAATCCTTGGTGACAAGATCCGAAACCTGAGCTCCCTTGCTTCTGAGAAACCCCTCAAGAGCAGGTGTGGGTTTGCCCTGCGCATCATAGGCTTTATCAAGGGAAGGTCCTTTAATCTCAAGGTTTTGATCCTGCTGACGCGGCGCAAGGTCAGAAACAAAAACCGCAATCCTTCGGGGAGTCGCTTCAACGGTTACAGAGCCGTGAGCGAGACGGTTTTCCTGGAGAACGGACGTGATCTTCGGCGCAAGCTCGGAATAAATCACATCCAGCGCGCCTAGAGGCAGTTCTTCGACTCCGATTTCGATAAGCAGATTCGGCATTTTCAGAATTCTCAGGATACAGCAGTTTTTTTAGATGCAGGCTTCTTCTTCAGGAGCGGGAACCCCTGTTTTTCACGCGACTCGAGATATCCCTTCGCGCAGGCACGGGCCAAAGCCCGGACTCTCCCGATATACCGCGCGCGTTCGTTGACGCTGACAGCGCCGCGGGCATCCAGTAAATTAAAAGTATGCGAAGTCTTTAAACACAAATCATAAGCGGGAAGAACCAGGCCTTCTTCGATAAGTCTTTTGGCCTGCCGCTCATAATCTTCGAAATGTCTCTTGTACAATTCAGGATCGGAGGCCTCAAAATTAAACTTTGAAAACTCACGTTCAGTCTGAAGATGAACGTCTCCATAGGTGACCTTGTCATTCCATTGAATGTCAAAAAGAGAATGCTTTTTCTGCAGGAACATCGCGATGCGTTCCAGACCATACGTAATTTCAGAAGAAATCATTTCGAGGTCAATCGATCCGCACTGCTGAAAATAGGTAAACTGGGTAATTTCCTGGCTGTCGAGCCAGACTTCCCAGCCAAGTCCCCACGCGCCTAAAGTCGGCGATTCCCAGTCATCTTCCACAAAACGGATATCATGCGCCAAGGGATCGATTCCGACATACTTCAGACTATCGAGGTAGAGCTGCTGGGAATCCTTGGGTGCGGGTTTCATGATGACTTGATACTGATAGTAATGCTGAGTGCGGTGAGGGTTTTCTCCGTATCGGCCGTCCGTGGGGCGCCGGGAAGGTTCCACGTAAGCCGCGTTCCACGGTTCCGGGCCAAGCGCTTTCAAGAAAGTATGGGGTGAAAAAGTACCGGCGCCGACTTCAAGGTCGTAGGGCTGCATAATAAGACAGCCCTTGAGACTCCAGAATTCGTTCAGTTTTTGGATGAGCTGCTGAAAAGTGAGAGGCTTCGGCATAAGGGCGGAATTTTATCAAAACGTACACGCCAATGCAAGGAAACCCTTGCGGTTACGCGGATTTAACTGTCGCCGCGTAGGCCGCGAGGCGGGCGGCGACGTTTTCAGAAAGAAGGCTTTGGACAGAGGGCATCCAATACCCTCCCACCCCTGAAGTGAATCCAACACCCGCTTTTTGCAGAAATTGGGCCACAGCCCTGGCTCCGGGACGGGATTTTCCAGCTTCATCAAGCTGATCTTTCAGTTCCACGGCCGCGAGAAGCTGAAGCTGGGTCATTCGAACCAGCAGCCGGGCCTGGTCGGACTCGCCAAGCTTGCGAATTTCCTCCGGACGGATCAAAAAGGCTGGAATGCGGCCATCGAGGCTATCTCCGGAAGGGGCATCCGCCAAAGAGACGGCGACGGCATAACGGTTTAAACGGTTGGCAATGATGGATTCCTGCTGCGGATGGATTTCAAAAAGCTTTTGCGCCGAAGGCTTTTTCTGAAAAATGCCATACGTGAAAAAGGTCTCCTTGATCTTCGCGGCACTTTCTCCCGCAATGTAAACAGAGGCTTCCGGAGAGACGACCTGTTCGGCCCCCTGGACAAAGAGTTCCACAAAAAGCTCCCGAGCGCGGGGCGTTACGGCTTCGATAACCTGAGCGGGAAGAATCGCCTTCCCTCCAAGCGCCAAAAGCTGTGAAAAGACTCTCGAGGACTGTTCACGTTCGGCATCAGGAATACTAAGCCTTTCCTGAGCCGCAAAAGCAGACGCGGCAGGCAAACTTTCCGATACAAGCTGAACCGCTGCAGCGATAGAAAAAACACCGCCTGTAACGCGGACACCCACTTCTCGCGCAAACTCAAGAGAACGGGAGCCTGCAGAATCCCGCAGTTCGGAACGCGCAGGAAAAAGAGTCGGCATTCCTCTCGGAGGGACAGCCCCGTCACGCCAGGTCACGTAATCCGAAACCCGTGCTTCGGGACTTTGCATCAGCACACGCACCGCCGCGGCGAAAGTCCCGTGACCGTACACGACCACGGTTTTGCCGGGATACTTCATGTTCCAAGATTCAAGCACACCTCGGACTCTTTTGAGAAGCATCAGAAAGTTTTCACCGGAAGGCGCACGCATCACGGCGTTCAGAATCCGCAATTGCTGGGCATTTTCTTTTTCTTCCGATCCAAACTCGGCTTCAATCTCCGCAAGGGTCTTCCCATCCCACTCTCCAAAAGACAGTTCGGTCACATCAGGGTCCACAAGAGCCTCCAGCGGCAGACCCGGAATCAGGGCCTGCAGTTCCATCAGGGAAATCTCTGCGGTCTGGCCGGTTCTACGAAGCGGCGATCTGAGAAAAATAAGATCCTCATTGCTCAGCCCCAGGGAGCGGATCATTTCAGCCAGGACAGGAGCCCCTTCAGCCGCCTGCCGACGCCCCTCGTCATTGATGAGGTTTTCATCTTTCGAATCCGCCCGGCCGTGGAACACGTTGCGTTTGTTGGCATCCGTCACGCCATGTGGAATGAGGACAAGATTAAAAGCTGTTTCTAGAGGTTTATAATCGGGACTATGTCCGATTTTTCCATCGTCGCCCCGGAAATCAAATCCCAGTGAGCGCAGGAGACTGCCGAATTCAGAAATTCTTGCCTCATCACTCTGCCGGACGGCTTTTTTCATATAGGCCTCGGTTTCGGGTTCAAGGTCAAAAACGGCTCGTATCCTGTCTCGAAAATCAAGAGCTGCCGGCTGCCCCGTGATGTCTTTCCAAACACCGACGGCTCCGACCGCAGACAATTCACGCCGTCCGCGGAGGCTTTCATCCTGAGCGTCAGGATAGGCGGACATAATACCGCGATCCACACTTTCGATCACAAGATTTCCATCCCGAATTTTAAAGAAAAAATTGTCCGGACGGTAGTCCAAAAGGAGATAGCCTCCTGCCTTCAGGTCACGAAGAAGATCCAGCCAGCGGTCTTCCACCTGCTCAAAAAAGATGCGCCGATCATCCTCAGTCGCCTCAAGAAGAAAATCGGAGGCGGGCCGGCCTTCAAGGAAGTTCATCACGATCGCTTCCGGCATGGAGAGCCCCAGTTCGTTTTCTTCTTCGTAAACAAGGATATTTCTCGGGATCACCGCTTTTTCGGGATCCTCTCCAACCGCCGCAAAAAACTTATCATTCACATCAATCTCTACCGCGAGTTGACCTGAAGCGCTCATGCGTTCGATGGCATCTTTCATATCCAGGCTTGTGCCGCCGATGACTTTCAGAACAGCTTTGCTTCCGTCCTCCCGCTTACGGAAAAGATAGCCGTCGCCAAAAGTCCCGGTTCCAAGCTTACGGACGAATTCATAGCCCTCACTTTCGATACGGGCTTTGTATTTTTCGAAAAGATTGAGCAGCTCGCGGTGCGCCTCCACCGTTCGGGTAGAAGACGCGTCCTTAAAATCAGGCGCTGCTTCCGCCACAAGGTCCAGCAGCCGGCGGGCTTCTTCAAAGCGGCCTTCGTCGAAAGCCAGACGGGCCTCATAGACCCGTAGATTCTGAAGAATAAAATCTTTGACCTCAGAAGGTTCACGGGCTTCGGCCTCTTTTCGGAACTCTTCGAGACTGAGAACCGCCCCCTCCGTTTTTCTATCTGTAATCTGCGCTTCAAGCTTTTTAAGACGCTGTCTGTCGTCCTCGTCAAGCGTCCTTAGTTCGGATCTGGCGGACGCACGGCCGGCAGCTTTCTGCAGCCGATCATACGCGGCGTGGTAAGGAATATCCTTAATTTCGGCCTCTAAAGCAGCATCCATGGTTCTGCCTGTGATAGGAATCAGAATATGTTTCCCCGAAGCCCCAAGCGATGGAAGCTGCGATTGAAAAAACTGGCTGTAAACGGCGTTAGTCAAAGGAAGAAAAGGCGAAAGCTCCGATTCAAGATACCGCCAGACGTTCTCCGTGTTTTTATATTGAATTCCGAGGCTCAGGATCAGCCGGGCCATCTTGTTGTTATCCTCGTGAGGAACACGCATCACCGCATCGGCCATGCTTCTGACAATTTCATAAGTAGTTTCTTCCGCTGTCGCGGCAATGCCGTCAACATAACGCAAAGCTTCAGGATCAAAAGAGGCCTGATCCTTTGGAATCAAATGACCTGCCTGAAGCGATTTAAAAACATGATCGACACCCGGTACCTGAGTCAGGAAAACTTCAACATCCGGACGCACTTGTTTGATCTGGGCGATTCCGCTGCCGAGGCCCGCGGATCCGCCGGGAACCCAGAAACGAATATTCGAAAACTCCGGACGCTCCGCGACGAACTTGATGAACGCGTCAAAATCCGAAGAGGAAACGGGCCGGGGACTTTCAGTGCCCTCCCGGGCGAACTGCAAACGGTACCATTGATCAAGCGCTTCAAGCATGATCACCGCATAAGCCGCGACACCCATCGGGGCTCCATGGCGTATGTAATGGGACGTTTCAGGATTCTGAGCGGCATACGCTGAGACATAGGCGCTCGCGTCTTTGTAATCTTCAAAATAGGGAGTGGAACTTGCCGCTTCGATCGCCAGCCGTCCCGCCTGATCGGCCTGCACATATCTTCGGAGTTCTTCGGCGCTGAACCTGCGGTTAACGACGGCGGCGCCAAGGTCTTTCATTGCGCGCACTTTATCGGGGTTCGCGGTTCTCGGTACGAAAATCACGGCTTTCAGCTTTTCCGCGTAGGGCGCGTAATCCGGATGCTGCTTCAATTTTTGAACAAGGGAAGCCACTGCCTTTCCCTGATTGCCTGTCGATTCCGCCACAACCATTTCGAGTTTCGCGAGATTTTCGGGATGGTCAAAAAAACGGTCGAGCAGATCAGCCGCGAGGTAAGGTTTAAAAGAACCTTCAGGCAGTTCCGGCAGATAGTAAAGATAGTAACGGTTCTTAAGGCCCGTCATTTTCTCCATCAGAACATTCAGCTGCGCACTTTCCACCAGAGGAACCTGAAAGCGCCCGTTGCGGGAATCTTCTTCCTGAATTTCTCCGATACCGGCCCAGAAATGTCGGAGCATCTTCTGCGCGCGGGCAATATTTTGAAGGGTGACTCCAGGAAAAGGCTTGAGAGCTCCCTGCCGAACCCAGATATTTTCTTCCGGCTCAAAGGAATCAAATGGCGGTGAGCGCAATTCACTGCGTTTCCCGGAACCCGGCTTGTCCGTGACTGACTTTTGTTCAGAGCCTTCGCTCAAATCGAGATACTGTTCGAGCCTCGCAACAGCTTCTTCGAAAGCCTTTTTATTGTTTCCCGCCTTGGCTATCTCAACTTCACCCAGACGAAGACGAAGCTGCAGAGCGTCCTGAGAATCTCCAAGTTCGTCAGAAACCGCGATCGCTTCAAGGAAAGAACCCAGCAGCTGAGCGGAGCGCGCGTAAATAACACCGGCTTTTTGCTCCTTGTTATCTCCCAGGACATGGAAAGGAAGAAGCCCCGCCATTAAACTTGCGTGCGTGAACAAAAGCCGTTTGCGCCACGCGACGGGATCAGGCTCAAAAGGAAAAAGCTCATCGCTTCCCGGATCCATAATGAAACGCATGAAATCTTTTGAGAAATGATCGATTCGGCCGAGGGTCATCAGCGTTCCTGAGGCTTCATCATCAAAGTAATTCTCAAAAATTGCCGGCCCTTTCCCAGAAGGGGGAAGAGTCACATTGAAGTGGAAAGTCTCAGAATGGTTCAGGGCAAGGTCATAATGTCCAAAATAATTGTGGATGAGTTTGGCAAAGTCATAGAGCGGATCATTGCCTTCAGGGATGTACTTGGGATCGATCAATTTAAAATCCCGGATTCGGCCGGTCTTTAGAAAATCAAAAGGGTCTACAAGAATGTTGCCCGTATGAAGGTCACCGTGCTGCCTGGACAGGTAGGGCGGTTTAAAAATTTCCGGATGCAGTTTGTTAATCCTGCGGTAAATCCGAAGCATCGTCGGAAGATTCAAAACCAGAGGTTCACGTTCCCCGCTGAATTCCAGATAAGGCGCCTCCAGAAGCTTTCTCATCCAGGGCGACTTTTCAGAAGCCTCCCGCCAGCGCTGTTCAAGCTTTTCAAAGTGATACTTTTCGGCGAAATCTTCGGGTGTTGCTGCCTGCTCCTGCGAATAAAAATCGGGCGTAAGCGTTTTATAGATCATTTTGATGGATTCCATCAGGCTTTGATTGGCCGCATAAGGGCGACCCACCATTTGACCGAACGCATCGTCTCCCGTGGGAAAAGCCTGCTGGATCATACTCGACAGGCTGGGCCAGGAAAGATCCTGCATTCTCACAACAGTCCAACCGTCATGTTCCTCAATTGAAAAAATTTCGGGAAACCAGCGCCCCGCAGGATCCCCGCTTTTTTGCAGGGATTGCATATGGCGTGCTTCAGCCAGAAGCTTTCCTTTATCTTCAGAAATTTTGGCGCGTTTTTCGATAACCGTTGTTCCATCCGGATTAATGATTCTTGCGATCTTGCTGTACGAGCCGCCGGCAAGTTCGGTCTTGACCGTTTCATTGATTTCGTCGTCAGACTCACGCTGTGTCGGAACCCAAAACCGGAGAATTCTTCCCATCGAAGAGGCTTCCATATAACCATAGCTGAGCAAATACATCATGGATTTGGGGCCGGCAAAAGAGGGGAAAAGAGATAGCTCCACATTCGGCTCATCCCCCATTGTCATAGGCTTTAGGAAAACAATTCCTTTTTTATCTTCAGGAATACCCATGAGCATGGAATCTATTACCCTGCGGATGCGAATCGCATTCGAGGTCTGAACCTTGGTATCCCGGATTAAGTACCTGTAAAGCTCCTCGCGTTCGGAGTCATTCCAAATTCTCACGCCATTTTCAGAGGCCCCGGGAAGATCTTCCGGACGGCCTACAAAGGCCCAGCGGACACTCCTATTTTCCAGAGTTTTGGATATTTTTTGAATAGCCTCAAAATTGCCGGTTTCAAAAGCGGCATAAAGTTCCTGAAAGAAACCTTCATCCGGGACAGAGTACAAAGGAATGAGGTACCGGAGAACATCTTCAAGGCGTGTGGGACGCACGGTATTTCTCATTTTCGCGTCCTGCGGTCTTGCGGCAGCACCCGCAGCAGCCGAAACTTCATCACTTTCACGCCACTGCCACATTTGAGTTGAGGTAAGATTACTGCCGGGAGATTCCAGCCAGGAAGGATACAGCCTGCGGTAAATTTCCGAGACCTCTTCAGCAAAGCGGTAACGGCTCAGGTCTTCCGCCCCGTTCAACTGAACAATACCGCCTTTTTGAGTGTTAATCGTTTGGAGTACAACACCCGCGACATCACCCGCCCAGACCGGATGGCGGATTTGTTTATCATCGAGAACCAGCTTACTTTCACCCTTACCCTCAATCCACTCGATGACCTGGTGAAAAGGGTCTCCGCCTTGAGGCACCCGGGTACCGTAAACTAGCCCCAGACGAATCACAGTGTTTCCTGTCTCGTTTAAAACAGCGGTCTCTCCGCGGGCTTTTGTTTCACCGTAAAAGTTAAGCGGTTTCGTTTCTGCTTTCGGCTTGTAAGGGGCTTCAGTGCCATCAAAAACATAATCGCTTGAAAAATAAACCAGCTGGCCTGGAAATATTTTGGCAATCCGCTCAGGCACGGAAACATTCAAAAGTTCCGCGCGCGCTTTGTTTTTTTCGGCCTCTTCAACACCCGCAACTCCGGCGGCATAAACCACAACATCCGGTTTAACCCGGTTTAAAAAAGCATCTACTTCTTCCTCGCGGGTCACATCCAGTTTCAGAAGATCCTCATCTTCTGAAGAAAATGAGGTTCCGATCACCTCAGGATAAACTCTTCTGAGCAGATCGTAGACCTCACGCCCCACCATGCCGCTGGCGCCTAATACCGCCACTTTACGGGACGGAAAAAGCATCTCAAAGAGCAATCCTTGACGCAAAGAATGCCCGCCTTCGGCACGCTTTCTCATCACTTCCAAAAGTTCTCTGCTCAAAAAAAGCCGGTTCGCCTTTTCATCATAATAGGCCGCCACTTGCCCAGCGTCCTCCAGATCTATCCAGTCAAAGAGGTAAATCCGGAATTCCTTTTCGCGGATCTTTCTCAGTTTTTTCTCATAGGCATCCGCAATCCATCGTTCTAACGCGAAGGGAACCGTTCGTTCTTCGTAAGCCGTTTGAAGAAATTCCAGAAGCGTTCCTGTAAGTTCGGGATGCGGAGGCTGAGCTTCGATTTCAGCGCGCCGCTTAGAAAAAATATCAAGAGCCTCGTCCCCCACCCTAAGCCACGTCGGCAATGCGCGGAACGCATGAGCATCCTGTTCACGCAGATTTTCAGCCTGGACCAATCGAACCGTTTCTTCGGCACCCTTTGCACGAAGTTCGGAGCGGGCATCCAGAGGATCTTCGTCCGCGCTTTCTTCTTCAGACTGACGCTGATCCTGCTCGGCTGCTTTCTCAAATGAGCGGCGGAGACGGCGCTGATTCCTTTCAGGCCCGGAGGCAAGCAAAGCGCGGCGTTTGGGAATCCAACTGTTCAAAAGCTGCTGCGCGAGGCGGTATTGGCGGCGGGCCTTGAGGGAAACGCCGCGAAGGATCTGTTCTGCCGCATCGAGATCGCCCTGTTCAAAGGCCACACGGGCCGCTTCATAGGTTTCTTCGGAGCGGATTTTTTCCCGCCAGACCCGGGAAAGATCAAAAGGGTATTTATATTTCAGCTTCAGTTCTTTTTCGAGGCTTGCCGCATCGCTGTGGCTTCCGGCATATTCACCGCCTTCCATTTCGTAAATATAGGCGTCCTTGATCTGGGTGCGTGTTTTGGAATGAACAATGAAGATCAGTTTCTTCTCTTCCGGAAATTGAAGGAGAGTGACCGGATGATCACGGTATTCCCCGGGAAGCTGGTAATCTTTTCCTTTAATTTGAAGCCGGCCTGCGTTTTCTCCGCGCGCGTGAACCTTAAATCCCGCGACTTGCCCCGCATGCTTTTCAAACAAATCACCCGGGATCCGCAGTTTATAGGAATCCAAGGGCTTTCCTTGAAAATCCCGAAGCACCAGAAAATCGTGCGTTTTTTTAGGGCGGGTTTTGCTTTCGGCCAGGCGTATTGAAATCACACGGGGCAACACCGCGGATGCGCTGTCAGCAGCGTCTGCTTTTTCCATTTCAAAAACATACGGCTGAGAAGGCGGCAGATTTTTCCATTCATCGGTTCTGATCAAAGCGCCATTCTCAAGCGCCGCAGAGACCCATACCCCGTCTTTAGAAGCGTCGGCGACCTGAGCACCCGTGATGGGTGCTCCCAGCGAGGCTCTTCCATAGCTATCCGCTTTAAAGCGCGTTATCGTTCCCGTGAAATTTCCGATCCTGTCATAAAACCCCTCACGCGCAACATCCACAAGAGCGCCTTCTTGATTGCGCTTTAAAATCAGGTCATAAGTCTTGCCTCCAACCTTCACGGACACGGGTGTCCGGCCCTCGACGGTCACTTCCGCTTTTTTCAGCCCCTCGGTTCCCGGAGCGACATAAACATTCTTTCCGGGGACACGGATATACGCCGTGTCATGAGCTGTTCCCCGCTGAGATCTTTCACGGCCCAGAGGAAACCCTCTCACAATGCCGCGGAAATCTTCGGAAGGCGTCCAAAGCCCATCCATGCGCATCACAAAAAAGCCTTTTCGCTTTTCACCGGCTTCATCGTAAACCTCGTAGACCGGATGCACCGTTGCCGAGGCATCAATCACTTTCAGAAGATTCCCTTTTGCGCCGGTGATGACCCGGAATTTATTCTGAGGATTGGAGACATCAAAATTCTGCGTTGTTAAAACCCAGAAAGTTTCTTCCGGAAACTGCGGATGCGTAAACGTGTAATCAGCGGATACAAAGAAGGAATCACTGCTGCGCGAAAAACCAAGCGTTTCGGACTCAATAAAACTGAAAAGATAATTCTTTTCGTCCACAGCGTTTTCATACAGCCGGATCTGACGAAGATTTCCGTTCCCCGGCAGAACGTCCTCTTCAACAATAACGGTTTTGCCTTCGAAAGATTTTGGAAAGCTGAGTTTGACGGCATCCAGTGCCATCGGCAGCCAGGGGTTGGCTCCTTTAAAAAAATCAGCGTTTAAGCGTATTTTTATCCGCGCTCTTCCGTCCGCCGAAGACAAGTCTTCGGCCTGAAGGGCACGAAGAAGTTCCGTCCGTTCCTCCGAGGAAGTAAAGGCCCGCACGGAATCGCTTTTCGGTCTCGCTGAAAATCTTTTAGGCTGCTGCCGAAGCGGTTTTTTGGCTTTTCTGACCGTTTGTCTGCGGGCTTCCCGGCGGCGCTCGATGGCTGCGAGCTCGGCTCGGCGAAGAGCAGCTTCGACAAGGCTGTCCGCGTAAGGCGATTCCATATTCCTGCGGCTGAAATCCAAAAGATGGCCCAGAAGGGCTCTGTCACCCTGTTCCTCGATCAGAGAGAGCAGGTTTGTAAGATTTCCATCGAGCCAATCCGTTAAGGCGGAAAAAAGAATTCGAACCGTCGACGGGTCGCTCTCGCGCCCAAGAACCTCGCGAAGCTCGGTTTCGTAGCGGACAAACTTAAGAAAAGCGTCAATCGCAGGATCCTGCTTTTTTCTGCCCGGGGTTTTTTTAAATCCTGTGACCTTATCAATATCATCATAGACAGCCGACAAATCCTTCCAGGGCTTTACGGCGCGTAATTCCGAACGCGGGGTCGCCCCAAGCTCCAGACCGCGGGCTATCAAGGCCGCTTCGAGGGTTTCACGGCGCGCGCTGACTGCCGAAGGAAGACTTCCCTGCCAGTCACTCATCCATTGGGCGGCGCGCACCTTGAAAGAGGAAAGATCAAAAAGACCCGTTTTCCCCGTCATGGAAGCTTCATACTTTTCCACCCCCTCAACTTCAGAGAAATGAGGCGAAATCACGGCGTAGGCAATACCTTCCTTACGAAAGACCTCACTCATTCCCTGACGGTGAAATCCTCCCGAGATCAAAATCACTGCCTCATCTTCCGAAGAAGACTCTTTGATCCGACGGATCACATTCTGAGCCATAACCTGATCCCGAGCGAGAGCCAACTGATAATAGCGCAGCGCTTTTCTAGCAACACCGCGGAAGACCTGCGGAATCTTTTTCCGGCCTCCAAAACGCTGCTCGAGACTCGCAAACTCTTCTCGGGTCAGCTCCATGCGGAAGAATTTTTTCAAAAGCAGATAATCCCTGAAGCCTTCCAAAAGCTCCATTTCGCGCGAGGACTTATGCAGCTTCTCAAGAACCATCGCGCGAAGCTTGCTCACTTCCTCAAATAAACGGGCGCCTTCAACCTCGCCTTCAAGAATGTGAAAGCCTTCCAGCAAAAAGAGGTCCGGATAACGCTCAAATGAGAACCCTTGAGAACCCGCTGCTCCATAAAAATTTTCCCAGAAAACGCGCCGGTCCTCAGAAACATCCGCGTCGTTATTCTTTTCAAGAATATTGCGGAGCGCTGTCAAAACAGAATCTTTTACGCGCGCGTTTTCCGCCCAACGCAATAGTTCTTTAGCCTGGCCATCTGCAGCGTCCGCATTCAGTAAAGCTTCCCTTCTCTTAAGCTCCTGATACCGGACAAGCATGGGCCAGTCCAGCTGCAGACGGGCATTAGTCCATTGATACCCAAGGTAACGGGCGGCGGCTTCCTGAATATTCTGGATGTCCTGCTCCAACGGAAGGCTTCCGGCCTCAAAATCCATCCAGAGCACGAAGAAAGAGTAGAGTTCTTTGTTCATCGAGCGTGAGGCTTCTGTTTGAAGTTCAGCTAAAGATTTCGCCAGCTCCGAAGAGGCTGTCTCACGAAGGGAAAACAGATCCTGATAGGCTTGAAGATTGTCGAGATACAAAGTTTTGTCCTCAGCACCCCACCCTTGCACCTTTTCAAGTCCGGAGTCCTTCCTGTTTTTTTCAGCAAGAAGAAAAAGCTCAGGGCCTCCGATTTCGGACTCCTGAAAAAGCAGGCCCGCGGCGGCCTGGTTAAATTTTTCTTCCTGAAAATAAATCAGCCGCGACGGATCAAGCTTTCCAACACCGCCTTCAATGATAATTTGAGAAAAATTCAAACGCCGATGAAGAAACTCAAGAATAGCCTGCGTGTTTTTTTGCGCTTCGCTCTGACCATGCGCATCCTGAATTAAAACTACCCGAGGTTGTGAGGAAATTGATGCTGAAGGGGTCCAGATTTCTTCCATTCGGCCCAAAGACGCAGGAAGCACTGAGAGCTCCCTATCCGGGAGAGAGAACTCGCTCCGGCTTTGCGCTTTAATCACTGACGCAGCCTGGGGCACCTGCGTCCAGCCGCTGTTTTGTGAGACAAAACACAGCAGGAGAAGCAGAGACAGCGGCTTCCTGTAAATGGTCACAAATTTCGTCACGTTTTTATCTCGTATGGAAGGGCCTGAACATAGGCCTGTGAAGAATTTTATTCCCGGAATCATTTCGGGAAATAAGTGCCTAAAAAGATACGTGCCAAGCGGTTGTTTTGCAAGCCGTCACACGATTAAGTTTTCTTTTTTTTCGGAGGCTCAAAAGACTTATTGCCGGTGCTAGAACCTGATCGGTTTTGCTTCTGCTATTGAATAAAAAAAGCCCCTCCCTGAGTCGTTGGGAGGGGCTTTGCCGAAAGTCCTGTTTCAGTATTTTATTCTTAAGAGAGGGTCACCTGCTCTTTGATTTTTTCATACTTTACAGCACCGATCCCCTTCACTTCCCGGAGCTCCTCAAGGGTTTTAAATCCCCCCCTTTCTTCCCGGAAGTTAATAATCCGCTCCGCCAGAGCGGGTCCGATTCCCTTAATGGACTCGAGCTGAGCCGCATCAGCCCGGTTGATGTCAATCAGGGCCGCAGGCTGAATATCAATCTGCATTTCAGCCTGGGGAGCTGCGAACAAACTGACCCGAGTCCAGGTCATCAACCCGATGACGAGAACACCCCAGAAGATTTTGTTTATGTGACTGCTTTTCATGTGAATTCCTCCTTTGATGTTTAATATACGTGAAGAATATGATTATTATTCATAATAGTCAATATTTTTTTGATTTATAAGCAAATGCCGGCGATTCTTCGCACTTCCTCATATTTTTGTTGCCACTCAAATCCTTTTTGTCTACCATGCCATCCATGCTTAAAAACCTGGGTCAAAGAATCAGGCAGCTGCGCAAAACCAAGGGTGTCACTCTTGTGGAAATGGCCTCTAAAACAGGGGTGGCCCAGGCCACACTATCCCGTATTGAAACCGGGACGATGACCGGAACACTTGAAAGCCATGAAAAAATCGCGGAAGTTCTTGGGATCGGCCTCGCGGAACTTTATTCGGGTGTTGACCGGCGCTATGAGGAAGTCGCTCACCTGCCCACAGAGAGCCGCAAAGTCACTCACCACACAAATCAATTCCAAATTGAATTACTGACTCAGGAAAGCTCGAAAAAGAAAATCACTCCGCTGCTGATCACCATTCAGGGAGAAAGCCAGATCCCGATGGAAAATCTGGAGCGCGGCGTGGAGAAGTTTTATTTTGTTCTGGAAGGTGAAGTGAAAATTCTTCTGGATTCAAAGACCTATTCTTTGAAGGAAAATGAAACTCTTTACTTTGACGCGTCACTTCCGCATCAGATTACAAACGCCGGCAAATCCCGCGCTCGGCTGCTCGCTGCGGTCTCACCCTCGAAGTTTTAATCTCACAATTTATTTTGTCTGTGCCGTGACCCAGTCAAGGTAGGGCTTGTGCCCTGCCGTTACGGGCAGCGCAATCAGCTCAGGAACTTTATAGGCGTGAACTTTGAGGATGGCTTTACTCAGTTCGGGGAAAAGCGATTTGCGGGATTTAATCAGAACTAAAAACTCACGCGAAGAGCAGTGTTTACCTTCCCACTCGTAGTGAGACTCCCAGCCAGGCGAAACTGAAACACACGCAGAGAGACGAAGCTTTTGAACAGTACTGGCTATTTTCCGGGCATTTTTGAGAGAAGAAGTCGTGGTGAGAACAAGAACAACAGCGGGGCTGCCCAAGGCTATCGGTTATTCAGAGTGGCCTTATAGCCGGTTTCAGCACCATCCAGGGTGATATGACCTTCCCTGGCAAGCCAGCCGAGGCTCATGAGGATAAGTTCACGGCTTTTTCCGATTTTTTTATAAAGCTGCTCAAGCGTAGCGGACCCATGATCATCCAGGAAATGCCAAATGTCACCGGCAGTAATTCCGATTTCGGTGATCGTGATCATAAACGCTCCTTGTAAATCAAACGAACTCTAAATTAACCAGAGAATAAAAAGACTATAGCAAATCAAAGCAGGGCTTTCAAACTCTTTTAAGTCTTTTATGCTCTTATTTCGTGTTTGAACCCCAACAGCCCCTTTCTCCTCAGTTCCTGCCCGCAGAGGATAACCCTTTGGCTTTGGGGGTTTTTGCCCTCAAAATATCTTTCAGGAAGCGTCCTGTGTAGGAAGTATCAAGCCCGGCAATGTCTTCAGGTGTCCCAGCCGCAAGAATGCGGCCTCCCCCATCGCCCCCTTCCGGACCCAGGTCAATCAAGTGATCAGCCATCTTAATCACATCCAGGTTATGCTCAATCACAATCACCGTATTGCCTTGTTCCCGGAGCCGGAACAACGCCTTCAGAAGATTCTCAATGTCCGCGAAATGAAGTCCCGTTGTAGGCTCATCGAGCAAATAGAGCGTCTTGCCCGTAGATTTTTTACTGAGTTCAAAGGCCAGTTTGATGCGCTGGGCTTCTCCGCCGGACAAGGTCGTCGAGGGCTGCCCCAGCGTCAGATACCCCAGACCGATCGTCTGCAGAAGTTCCAGCCGTTCACGGATGAACGAAATCTCCGAAAAAAACTCAATCGCATCGCTGACGCTGAGATCCAGAACTTCGGAAATGTTCTTTCCCCGGTAACGAACCTCCAGCGTTTGATCGTTATAGCGGCGGCCCCGGCAGGTTTCACACTGTACGTAAATGTCCGGCATGAAACTCA